>Ga0209515_10000173_pt1 | contig 121596 bp, 98 predicted proteins | sample Subgroupgradi54m_FD_187454 | JGI IMG/M metagenome (GOLD analysis project Ga0209515, IMG submission 187454) | Subsurface groundwater microbial communities from S. Glens Falls, New York, USA - GMW60B uncontaminated upgradient, 5.4 m (SPAdes)... ... | reverse complement strand
ATCTGTGCCAACCCCCGCGCGGAAGATGCCCGTTTGGCCGCCACGCTGGGAGCCGACTATCTCGGTTTTATTTTCACAGAGAGCAAGCGACGGGTTTCTGTCGATGTCGCTCGTTCCATCGTCCAGTCCTTGCCCGATTTTAAAAACTTCGTGGCGGTTTTCTCAAACCAATCTAAGGAAGCCGTGGAAGAGACCGTCCACGACCTGGGGATCCGCATCATCCAGTTTCACGGGGAAGAGACAGCCCGGTATTGCCACTCTTTCATGGAGAAGGGCTACGAGGTCATCAAGACTTTTCGCATCAAGGACCGGATGAGCCTGAAACGCATTGACGAGTACAACGTGAGCGCCTTTCTCTTCGATACCTATTCCTCCGAATCAAAAGGAGGAACAGGTGCCGCTTTTGATTGGGAATTGATTGAAGATCGGCCCTACGTCCATGAAAAGCTTTTTCTCGCCGGTGGCCTTAACGTGCAAAACCTCGCGAAGGCACTCCAAAAGGTCCACCCCTTCGCGGTGGACGTGGCGAGCGGCGTTGAAAAGAGCCCGGGCGTGAAAGACCCGAAGCTCGTGGAGGAATTCATCCGAATCGCCAAGGAAGGGGAACGAGCGTGGCTTCGAAAGTAAACCACGGTGACAAGGTTCTTTCACGCATCGACCGGCTGGACCGGGAAAGTATCCACAGTTACGTGGCGAGCCTGCTTTGTGAAAAAAAGCAGGGAGAGGAAATCCTCGATCGAATTGAAGAAGGGGTCCTCCTCCTTGAACTTCAGGGTCTCATTTGTTACGCCAATCGAAACGCTTTCCTCTGGCTCGGCTTTCAACGTTTTTTCAAGGGGCGCACGCGTCTCGAAGAGTTAGTGGAAGAACCTTCCATCCGCCAGTTTTTCCTGGAATGTCTCAAGCATCCCCTCAACGGCGTCGTGGATGAGTTCCGATTGCTGTCACCCCGTGAGATCTATATACGGATTCACTGGATGCCCCTTGAGTTGGACGAGGAGAAGCTCGTCCTTGTCCGGCTCGTCAATCTGACGGAGGAGAAAAATCGCGGCGAAGAGGAAGCAAGGCTCGAAAGGATTGATTCGCTCATTCGCTTAGCGGCGGGTGTGGCCCATGAAATCGGGAATCCCCTCAATTCCATTCAAATTCATATTGAGCTTTTGAAACGAGAGGCGGCCGGCCTTCCAAAGACGAAGCAAGAATCGATGGAGAAGCTGATCAACGTCATTGCCTCCGAAACAAAAAGATTGGATCAAATCGTCCGCTCCTTCCTCAGGGCTACCCGCAACCCGCCCCTTCGGTTCTGCCTTGAGTTGCTCAATGAAATTTTGGAGGAAGCCGCCGAATTGCTCCGTTTGGAACTTAAAAAGGGGAAGGTCCGCCTCAAGTTGACCCTCGATAAGTCCTTGCCTCAGTTCCTTCTGGACCGCGATCGACTTCACCGGGCCTTCATCAATCTCATTAAAAATGGAATGCAAGCGATGCCGAAAGGCGGGGAGCTTAGCATTTCAACGCTCTGCAAGGAGAGATTGTGTCTCGTCCGCTTCGAAGACAGTGGCCGGGGAATCGACGAAAAGGATCTGCCCCATATTTTTGAGGCCTACTACACCACGAAAGAGGAGGGCTCGGGCCTCGGCCTGACCCAAGTCTATCAAGCAGTCCGTGAGCACGGCGGCCGAATTGACGTGAAAAGCACACCGGGAAAGGGAAGCGCCTTCACATTGATCCTTCCCATCCGCCGTGAGCGACTCTCACTGCCCCAGCTTTGGACTGTAAGGGAACAGGAGGCGTCTCGATGAGCGCAGTCTGGCCTACGATCCTGATTGTTGACGATGAGAAAAACACCCTGAGCGGACTTGAGAAATTCTTGGAGGGACAGCATTACGACGTGTTGACGGCGGAAAAGGCAGAGGACGCCCTCCGCTTGATCGACAAGGAACGACCGGACATCATCCTGACCGACATCCGAATGCCGGGAATGGACGGCATGACCCTGCTGGAGAAAGTCAAGGCCACGCACCCTGAAGTCACCGTTATTCTTCTCACCGCTTATGGAACCGTTGAGAACGCGGTCAAGGCGATGAAAACAGGGGCTTTCCATTATTTGATGAAACCCGTCAACTTGGAAGAGCTTGAGTTCTTGATCAAAAAAGCTCTCACCCAGCAAAGTCTCCGAGAGGAAAACCGCGAGCTCCGTCAAGAACTGTTCAGGGAACGTTTTGAGGAAGGGGAGATCGTCGCCCACTCCAAGAAAATGAAACAGGCCCTGGAGGTAATTGATCGTGTAGCGCCCACCCGCTCCACGGTTCTCCTTGAGGGAGAGAGCGGAACGGGGAAAGAACTTCTCGCTCACCGAATTCATCAAATGAGTCCCCGTCGCAATGAAACCTTCCTGGCTGTGCACTGTGCAGCGCTGACCGAAACGCTCCTCGCCAGCGAACTCTTCGGCCACGAAAAAGGGGCCTTTACGGGGGCGAGCGAAAGAAAAATTGGCCGCTTCGAAATCGCGAACGGTGGGACCCTTTTACTAGATGAAGTCTCGGAGATTCCCCTCGAAATGCAGGTAAAGCTTCTGAGAGTCCTCCAAGAGGGCGAATTCGAAAGAGTGGGCGGCACGAGAACTCTTCGCGTGGACGTTCGTCTGGTTTGCACCACCAACAAGATCTTGGCTGAAGAAGTGAGGCAAGGAAAATTTCGAGAGGACCTTTTCTACCGCATCAACGTGATCTTGATTAAGGTGCCGCCCCTTCGGGATCGCCGGGAAGATATCCGGCCCTTGATTGACCATTTCGTGGAAACCCTGAGTCGCGTCAACGGAAAAAGTATTGAAGGAATCGAGGAGGAAGTTTATAAACACCTTGAGACCTATCCGTGGCCCGGCAATGTGCGAGAACTGAAAAACGTGGTCGAGCGGATGGTGGTTCTCTCTCAGAAAAGGAGGTTAAATTTGGCTAGTCTTTCGGATTTGAAATCTCCGTTGGCTTCCTCCTCAAACTGGAATCCTGAATCTTCAAACCTTGAACAGATGGAAAAAGAGCTGATTCGGGTCAAGCTGGAAGAGTGCAGAGGGAACAAGTCTAAAGCCGCTCAAAAACTGGGAATTTCTCGTCGCACGCTTTACCGAAAGATCGACGAATACCAACTCAAGTGAGCTGTGTCAGAGTTATACATCGTATGAGTACAATCAAATTTTATTTTCTTAACCTCATTATTAACAGCGGGATAAAATACGGATTACCTCCCAAGCTTGGCACGCCAATTGAACTTATTCTTGTAGGAAAGCCCCCAATGGGCAAAAGGTTATTTACCAGAGGAGGATTTTAAAATGGCTAAAGTTATCGGAATTGATTTGGGAACGACGTTCTCTTGCATGGCGGTCATGGAAGGGGGAGAGGCGAAAGTCATCCCCAACCGCGATGGAAACCGGACCACACCGTCTGTTGTCGCGTTCGCCAAGAATGGTGAACGGCACGTCGGACTTGCGGCGAAACGTCAAGCCGTCACGAACGCGGAAAACACGGTTTTCAGCGCGAAGCGGTTCATTGGACGCCGCTTTGATGAAATCCAAAGGGAAATCCAATTGGTTCCCTTCAAAGTGGAAAGCGGGAAGCACGCAGATGCCATCATTCGCATCCCCAGCGAAAACCGGACCTATACACCCCAGGAAATTTCCGCGATGGTCCTGCAGAAGCTGAAATCAGATGCGGAGGCTTATCTGGGTGAGGACGTCAAGCAGGCCGTCATCACCGTTCCCGCCTACTTCAACGATTCACAGCGTCAAGCCACGAAGGACGCTGGACAGATCGCCGGGCTGGAAGTGTTACGCATCATCAACGAACCCACTGCGGCCGCGCTGGCCTACGGGCTTGACAAGAAAAAGGATGAACGCATCGCTGTCTACGATCTTGGAGGCGGCACGTTTGATATTTCCATTCTCGAAATCGGAGAGGGAGTCTTCGAAGTAAAAGCCACCAATGGAGACACCCACCTGGGGGGCGACGACTTCGACCAGCGGATTATTGAATGGCTGGCTGCCGAATTCAAAAAGCAGGAAGGGATTGATCTCACCAAAGACCGGGTGGCCCTCCAACGTTTGAAAGAGGCGGGAGAAAAGGCAAAGTGTGAACTTTCTACGTCTCAGACGACCGAAATCAATCTGCCCTTCATCACGGCAAACGCCTCCGGCCCAAAACACCTTCTAATGACTCTCACACGCTCCAAGTTGGAGCAATTGGTGGGAGACTTGATTGAAAAGACCGCGGGCCCGGTCGAACAGGCCATTCGAGACTCGGGACTCAAGGCCAGCGAAATTGATGAAGTGGTGCTGGTGGGCGGGCAGACCCGTATGCCGGCCGTTCAAGAGCGGGTGAAGAAATTATTCGGGAAGGAGCCTCACAAGGGGGTGAACCCGGATGAGGTGGTCGCAGTGGGAGCGGCCATTCAGGCGGCCGTGTTAAAGGGAGATGTCCGCGATATTCTGCTCCTGGACGTAACCCCGCTTTCGCTCGGAATTGAAACGCTCGGCGGCGTCATGACCAAGCTCATCGAACGCAACACCACCATTCCCACCCGAAAGGCAGAAATTTTTTCCACGGCGGCGGACAACCAGACCGCGGTGACCGTGAAAGTGCTACAGGGAGAACGCCAAATGGCAGGGGATAACCGGCTCCTTGGCATTTTTAACCTCGAGGGAATTCCGCCCGCTCCGCGGGGCGTCCCTCAGATTGAAGTGACTTTTGACATCGACGCCAACGGCATCCTACACGTCTCGGCGAAAGACCTCGGAACGAGCAAAGAACAAAAGATCCGGATCGAAGCGGCTTCGACCTTGTCAAAGGAAGAAGTGGAAAAACTCGTCAAAGAGGCCCAGTCTCACGAAACCGAAGACAAAAAGAAGCACGAGCTCATCCAAGCCCGGAACAACCTCGACAACCTGATCTATGCTACAGAAAAAAGCCTCAAGGAACACGGCGACAAGATCGGTGCGGAAGAGAAGCAGCGCGTTGAGGAGGCGGTCTCGGAAGCCCGGGGCGTCTTGAGCATAGATTCGAAGGAAAAGATCGACGCGGCTTATCAAAAGCTTTCCACCGCTTCCCACGTCCTGGCCCAAAAGATGTATGAAGAGGCGGCCCGGAAAACTCAAGGCACGCGCGGCGGCCAGCCGGGGGCCCAGCAAGGAGCACAGGGACCCAAGCCAGGCAATCCCAAAGAGGATTCGGAAACCGTTGTCGACGCGGACTACGAAGTAGTCGATGACGACGATCCCAAAAAGAAAAAAGGCTGAGGCTTGAAGATTTTCCGGTCCGTATGCTTTTCCACAATGGGATTTCTGTTTCTTCTCCCGTTGGCTTTCGCGACTGAACCTCAGTTCACTATCCAGATGAAACCCAACCGCACGGTTAAGGTCGGAGAGAACTGTCAACTAGACGTGGAAGTGGCCTGGAAGAGCAAGGATGCCGATTACCGTTTCGCTCCATCCCCCTTGACGCTCGAAAACCTCGCTGTGGAAGAGTCCGGAGAGACCAACGAAACCTTCCAGAAAGAGGGGGAGGAGTGGAAGAAGAAGACGTTCCGCTTCAAACTGCACGCTACCCAAAAGGGGAAAGGACGAATCCGGCCTTTTCAAGTGGGCTACCTAGACCCCCAGACGGCTTCGGCAGGCCATTTTGAGGTCGGAGAAATGGAAATCTCGATCGCTCCCGACCGGACTCCGCTCTACCGTTTTCTCTTGGAGGGCACAGCGGTTACGACCCTCGGAGCCCTAGGAGGATGGTGGCTTGTGGCCCGCATGCGGAAAAAACAACTCGCCGCGCCGGTCGCCGAGCCGACCTTGGAAGACCGATACCTTTCTCAACTGGGCGTCACATCAGACAAGATTTCCGAGGCGGGGAGACATTTTCGAACTTACCTAGTGGAAAAGTTTTCTGTCCGCCCGGGCGGGGCCACCAACCGGGAGCTCCTGGCTGTTTTACAAAGTCGATTATCCGGTGAAGAGTTGAAGAACTTGAGAAAAATCTTTGATAAACTGGATGAGTGCCGATTCGGCACGGCTTCCCGTTCCCCGGTGGAGCAACAGCAGCTTCATCGGGAGATGGTGCATTTTGTGGAAGGCAAAAAGATCATCTGAGGAAGAGGAGGTTTCATGGACGCGGCGATCAAGGAAGTAAATGAAAAGGTGCGTGAAGCGCGGGGAACGCTCGATGTCCTTTTTCGTGAAATGGGAAAAGTCATCGTCGGTCAGCACGAGCTCGTGGAGCGACTTTTGGTTGGGCTCCTCGCAGACGGTCACATCCTCATTGAAGGTGTGCCCGGACTGGCCAAGACGCTTTCCGTCCGGACGCTCGCCCAGACGATCCAGGCCAAGTTTCAACGAATCCAATTTACTCCTGATTTGCTTCCCGCCGACCTCGTCGGCACCTTGGTTTACACTCCCAAAGACGGCAGCTTCACGACGAAGAAAGGCCCCATCTTTGCCAATATCATCCTCGCCGATGAAATCAACCGGGCACCCTCGAAAGTCCAGAGCGCCCTCCTCGAGGCCATGCAGGAACGGCAAGTCACCATTGGTGAAAACACCTTCCCTCTTCCCAAACCTTTTCTCGTCCTCGCAACCCAGAATCCAATCGAGCAAGAGGGGACCTATCCGCTGCCCGAGGCCCAAGTGGACCGTTTCATGATGAAACTCATCGTGACCTACCCCAACAAGCGGGAGGAAAAGGAAATCCTGGAGCGGATGACCCTGGGGCGGGATATTGAGGTGAGCGCCGTCATCACCTCCGAGCGAATCTTTGCGTTGCGGGAGATGATGCACCAGATCTATGTGGATGAGAAGGTGAAGGATTACATCCTGGACCTTGTGTTTGCCACTCGGCAGCCGGAGCAATACAAGTTAAACGATCTCAAGCCCTTGATTGCCTACGGTGCTTCACCCCGAGCGAGTATCATGTTAACGGTGGCGGCCAAGGCCAATGCCTTCCTCCACGGCCGCGGCTACGTCACACCCGACGACATCAAACAGATCGGCATGGACGTGCTGCGTCACCGGGTCCTCGTCACCTACGAAGCGGAAGCTGAAGAGAAAACCTCCGAACACATCATCCAGAGAATCTTCGACCAGATCGAAGTCCCCTGATCGGTCGGTTAAATGATCCCGAAGGAAATCTTCAAGAAAGTCCGTCGGATCGAGATCACCACGACCCGGCTCGTCAACGACCTCTTTGGAGGCGAATACAAGTCGGTCTTTAAGGGGCAGGGGATCGAATTTGCGGACGTCCGCGAATACGTTGCCGGAGACGACATCCGGACGATTGACTGGAACGTCACAGCCCGGTCCCAGCACCCCTTCGTCAAGAAATTTGTCGAAGAGCGTGAACTCACGGTCGTCTTCGTGGTCGACATGTCGGGCTCTCAATTCTACGGCTCGCGGGGACGATTTAAATCGGAAGTGGCAGCCGAGATCACGGCCCTGCTGGCCTTTTCGGCAACCCGCAACAAAGACAAGGTCGGTCTTCTCATCGCAAGCGATCAAGTTGAAAAGTATATCCCCGTCAAAAAGGGGAGGACCCACGTGCTCCGCGTGGTCCGCGAAATCCTTTACTATCAACCACGGCATTACAAAACCCGCTTGTCAGAAGCCCTGGATTATCTCAACCGGGTCCTTACCCGGACCGCCGTCGTTTTTCTCATTTCGGATTTTTTAGACGAGGGCTACGCCAAGGCCCTGCGCATCCTGAATCAGCGCCACGACCTCATCGCGCTCCACCTCTGGGACCCGACCGAACGCATCCTCCCGGCTGCCGGTTTGATGGAGATGGAAGATCCAGAAACCCAAGAACGCATTTTGGTGGATACGAGCGCTGAGGCCTCCCGCAAGCGATATGAAGAGCTTTGCCGTGAGCGCGAGGAGACTTTGGACCGTCTCTTCAAGGGTTTTGGGATCGACCGGGTAACCATTGATCTCTCGCAGTCCTACATTGATCCCCTGATGCGATTTTTCAAGGCGAGGGAAAAGCGTTTATGAGGATTCTCTTTGCGCTCTTTCTCGTTCTCTCCGGCCTGACACCGGCTCCGCTCCTGGCCGCGGAGGAACCTTCGATTGCCGTGAAGGCCGAAGTGGACAAAGCCAGCTTCACCATCGGGGAAAAGGTCGAGTACCGGGTGAGCATCACGCACGATCCGGCCATTCAGGTGATTTCACAAATCCCGCCTCCGTCTTCGGAGACTTTTCAGATCAAAGAGGCGCACGATTTTTCGGAGAAGCAAGGAAAGCAAATCGTGGAGGGCCGTCGCTTCCTCTTTACGAGTTACGAACTCGGGGAGTACGTCCTGGAACCCGTGACTCTCCGGTACCGCTCCTCGAAGACGGAGGAGAAGTCCATTCAGACCAACAAGCTCTACCTCACCGTGCGGAGCGTAGATTCCTCGGGAAAACCGATGACCGACATCCGGAACGTGAAAGGCGTGTTGAAACTCAGGGCCCAATGGGGCTGGTTGTGGAGTCTATTTTTCATCCTGCTTCTGGGCGGAGGAGGGGCCTTCCTTTGGTGGCGTTGGAGGCATCAAGCCCTCCCCTCATCAGCCCATTCAGAACAGGCTTTGTCACTGGAGGACGAAACGCTACTCAAGCTGAACCGTCTTTTTGATTCCGATCTCTTGAAAAAGGGGAAAATGAAGGAGTATTTCCTGGAACTCTCTGAAATTCTCCGTCGTTATTTTGAAAAGCGGTTTGAAATCCAGGCGGTTGAATCCACGACGGCCGAAGTGCTTCGCGATCTGATCCGGAAAGAAACCTCAACGTCTCTCCGGGAAAAAATCCAGGAGGCGCTCGAGACCGCGGACCTGGTGAAATTTGCGAAGTGGAAGCCGGCGAGCGCCGAAATCCTCAAGACGAATCAATTGGCGAAAACCATCATCGAAGAGGCAAGGCCAAAAGTTGGAGTTTAGGTATCCGATTTTATTTTTTCTTTTTTTGATTGCCCCGGCCCTGGGGTATGCCTTGACGAGGAACCGGAAGTCATCACGGTTTCGATTCTCCAACGTGGCGGCCTTAAGCCGGATCCCGCCGTCTTGGCGGGTGAGCGCGGAACGCTCCTTGATTCTGCTTCGGGGAAGTGTCTTTGCGCTTTTTATTTTCGCACTCGCGCGGCCGCAAGTGGTGAACCGGGAAAAGGAGCATGAAACGCGGGGCGTGGACATTGTGATCGCCTTGGACCTCTCGGGCTCAATGCTGGCCGAAGACTTCAAGCCCGAAAACCGGCTGGCCGTGGCCAAACAGGAAGCCATCAAGTTCATTCGAAACCGGGAAAACGACCGCATCGGACTCGTGGTCTTCGCGCGCGACGCCTTCACCCAGTGTCCGCTCACCCTCGACTATGACATTCTCACCAGTCTCCTCGATCAAATCCAAATCGGGATGATTCCCGACGGGACCGCCATCGGAATGGGAATCGCAACGGCCGTCAATCGCTTGAGGGAAAGCGACGCCAAGAGCAAGGTCATCATCCTCCTGACAGACGGGGAAAACAACGCGGGAAAAATCGATCCGGTCACAGCAGCCGAACTGGCCCGGAGCTTCAAGATCAAGGTTTACACGATCGGCGTGGGAAAGGGTGGACTGGTTCCCTTTCCCATCAACGACCCCTTGTTTGGCAAGCGCTACGTCCAAGCCAAGGTGGATATCGATGAGTTCGCCCTGAAACGGATCGCGGATTTGACGGGGGGGGTTTTCTTCCGTGCCAGAGACACCAAATCCCTTTCAGAAATCTATTCGAAGATTAACCAACTCGAAACCACCGAGGTCAAGGTCCACGAGTACCAAAGCTATGACGAGGTTTTCCATTATTTCCTGATTCCAGCCCTGATACTTTTATTGGCCGAACTGGTTTTGAAAAACACGGCCCTGTTGAAGATCCCCTAGGAGAAACGCATGCAATTCTACGAGTCCTCCCGTTTCATTTTCCTCTGGCTGATCCCCGTGGCGGTCGTCATCTGGAAATGGGGGAGCCGAGAACGCCGGAACCGGCTCAATCGGTGGGGTGATGCGGCCTTTTTGGAGAAACAGCTGATGCCGGGCTTCTCGAGCGCCCGCCTTCGATGGGGTTGGGGACTTCTCGCGGGAGTTTTCTTTCTCTCAACTCTGGCCCTCGCACGGCCCCAATGGGGGGAGGAGAAAAAGAAAGTGGAACGCAAGGGCGTGGATCTTGTTTTTCTTTTGGATACTTCGCTCAGTATGCTGGCCGAGGACGTCAAGCCGAACCGCCTTGGAAAATCCAAGCTGGAGATCAAGAACCTGCTCCGGCACTTGAAGGGAGACCGGGTGGGGATGGTCGGGTTTGCGGGCTCAAGTTTCCTTCAGTGCCCCCTGACGCTTGATTATTCCGCTTTCCTTCTTTTTGTGGATGCATTGAAGCCCGGATACATTCCCATACCCGGCACGTCACTCGCCGAGGCCATCCGGCTCGGAATCCGGGCCTTCCCGGAAGAAAGCCGAAAATACCGGGCCCTTCTGGTTTTCTCAGACGGCGAAGACCATGAGGGAGGAATGGAGGAAGCCTTGGCCGAGGCCAAGAAAGCCGGGGTACGGATCTACGCCATCGGAACCGGAACTTCGGAGGGGGCCCCCATTCCGCTCCATTCTGGCACGAACCCCAAGGTCACGACGGGATACAAAAAAGACAGGGACGGACAAGTCGTCATCACGCGCCTGAACGCGCCGCTCCTTGAAAAAATTGCTAAGGAAACCGGCGGGCTTTATCTCTCTGCAACACCGGGGGAGAGGGAAGTCGATCTTATCCTCAAACACCTCGAAACCCTAGGCGAACACCGGCTCAGGGAAAAGTTGATCACAGAAAAAGAGGACCATTTCCAGCTTTTTCTCTTTCTGGCTTTTCTCCTCTTGATGGGGGAGAGCACCTTTAGGCATCCCAGAAAGAGAACCCCGGCGCTGAAGGGCCTTCTCCTTGTAGCTGGCCTGATTCTTTTATCCGGCTTTTTCGACTCACCCCGCTCCCTAGTCCAAAAAGGCAACGAGCTCTCCAAGGAGAAAAAGTACCAATCCGCCGTGGAAAATTACAGAAAGGCAGAAGTGAGGCGCCCGGATGAACCCGTCATTCGTTACAACCTGGGGACCACCCTTTATCAGCTTTATGCTTATCGCGACGCGGACAAAGAATTGGAAGAAGCCCTTTCACGCGCCAAGGATCCGACCACCAAGGCCCAGATCCTATACAATTACGGCAATACCAAGTACCGGCTCGGCGATTTCGAGAAGGCAATCGATTCTTACAAAAAGGCGCTCGAAATCAACCCGAAGGACGAGGACGCGAAATACAACCTGGAATTCCTCCAAAAGAAAAAGTCCTTGTTTGACAAGAAACAGGAGCAAAAACAGAATCAGAAGAAACAAAACGAGCAGCAACAGCCGCAACCCCAGAACAATCAGCAGCAAAGCCCAAACAACAAGCAACAACAAAATCAGCAACAAAACCAACAACAGCAGCAACAACCACAACAAAAACAAAATCAACAACAGGAGCAACCCTCTTCACAGGGCGGCCAAGAAAATTCCAATCAACAACTGAATCAGCAAAATCAAGAGCAACCGAAACAGGACCAAGGCCAACAGCAGAAACAAGAGGAAGAGCAAAAGCAGAACCAAGGTCAAGGCCAGGAGCAGGGCAGTCAAGGGGAACAAAAGAAGAATCAGGGACAAAACCCAGACCAGGGCCAGGAGAAGGAAGACCAAGAGCAACAACAGCCTCACCCCGCCAAACCCCTGGAACAGGGGTCTCAGTCCGAACAACCGGGACCGGAACAACCGTCTCCCCAAATGGGAGACCAAGAGAAAGGGCAGGCCCCTTCGCAACCGGGCCCTCAAGGGACCCCTTTGCAGGGCCAGATGACCCAGGAAAACGCACGGCAGATTTTGGATATTTTAAAGGAGGGGGAAAAACAACTTCAAGATGTCCGTCGTCCGCCGGCGCCTCCTGAAACCCGCGAGGTCACCAAAGACTGGTAAAAAAGGAGATTGGAATATGCTGTCACAACGAATTGAAGAGGACTTCAAAGGAGCCATGAAGGCCAAGGATACCATCAAGAGGGAGACCATCCGGATGCTCAAGGCCGCGGTAAAAAACTACCTCATTGAAAAAAGAAAGGACCAGATCGAAGACGCCGAACTGATAGGCCTTATCCAAAAGCAAGTGAAACTACGAGAAGACTCGATCGATAGCTTCAAAAAAGGGGGTCGGAGCGACCTGGTTGAAAAGGAAACCCGCGAAAAAACCATCTTGGAAGCTTACCTGCCAAAGCAGCTCTCCGATGCCGAACTGAAAGCGCTTGTCCAAAAAGCCATCCAGCAGGCTGGAGCCAAGACGAAAGCGGACATGGGGAAGGTGATGAAGGAGGCCGTCGCTCTGGCCGGGGGGAAGGCCGACGGCAAGCGAATCAATCAGATTGTGGTGAGCCTGTTAGTCTAGATTTGCTTCCGTTTGTCCTGCCTGTAATTGTCTGATAATGTATCTTATGTAAAATTATGATATGCGGTGGCTTGCCTTTCTTTGCCGCGGGAACACGTCGGTCTTTAGGCTCGTAACCCGGTCGATGAACAGGAGTCCATTCAGGTGGTCAATCTCATGCTGCAGACAGATGGCCTCGATCCCGCTTGTCAGTTTCCGACGCTTTCGACCCGACAGGTCCGTCCATTCCACCGATACGCGTTCCGCTCGAGCCACATTGGCCGTGTAATCGGGAAGACTCATGCAGCCTTCCCGGCTCAGGATCTCCCCTTCTTGATGGCGAAGGATCGGGTTGAGCATCACCTCCAATCGCTTGGAGGGGTCGCGGGGGGACACATCCACTAGGATTGCCCGAATCCCTTTCCCCACCTGGGGCGCCGCAATCCCGATGCCGTGGGGTTGAACACGAAGGGTCTCAAGTAAGTCCTTCAAAAAACGCTCCAGACGGAGATCGCGCATCAATACGGCCTTAGAAGGTTTTCGCAAGATCGGATCTGGAAAGAGCCGGATGGGCAGGACGGGCATCGATGTCGCTCTGTCCGTTACAGTGAAAGGCGCTCCAAGGGCCTGAACCGGACATCGACACTCAATTTTTTCTTGAGCTTTTGCCAGGATGGCTCGAGGCGCTTTACATTGAATCCGACCGGAAGGTCCACTTCGAGGATCATTGTGAAAATTTGGCGCCCTCGGGCCCCTGTAATCTTTGAATTGAGGTCCGTGATATTCAATCGATGCTGGGCTAAAACGCGGCTCGTGTGATAGACGATGCCCGTCCGATCCTTGCCGATGACGGAAAGAAGGTAGGTTTGCGTGCCGCGAGGATGTTTCTCCCCCCGCACAAGCCCGCCAGGAAAAGACTTCCAAAAATGATGGAGTCCCCACCGACTCTGTAAGCGATCATAAGCCCCTTTGAGTTTTTTCACGGCCCGGTTATTGGGAAGCCGGGCAATCAAAATCATCGCAAACTCGCCTTCCAGGATCGTCATGGTCGTGTCTTCAATGTTGCAACCGGATTCAAACAACGCCTGAGTGACTCGGGCAATGATCCCGGGTCGATCTCTCCCGATGAAAGTCAAAGCGACTCGCTTCATCCCTTTTCCTCCCCTCATGTCTGAGGCTGTCTACGCTGGGACAGAGCCTCAAGCCCTCTTTGTAGCAACCGGGCCCCTTGATCCACGACCAGCCTCTCGGCCAAGTAGGCCAAATCCGGCTGAGGAGTGGCCCTCGGCCATTTCCCTCGATAAACAAAAGGAATCACGATCAAACCCTGTTCATTTTGGAGATAGCCGAGCTCCTTCACCCTTTTCACCAAGAACTGGCTGAACTCGTCGAGCAGAACAAGCTGAGCCCTGAGGTCCACCTGCCCGTCCAGCCCGACGACGCCTTCTGCCTGAACTTGGTAGTTTGCGTCTTTCAAGACGAGGGAGTGTATCGTGGATTGACTTCCCTTGAGTTCGAAATCAGTTTGAATGAGATCAAAATGAGTGTCCCGGCTGGCGAGGAGAGAACGGAAGGAGGGCGGCATGGCCCCCACCAACGCCTCTGAGAGCCCCGGAATCACCGTGGCCCGGGCAAGCACGGACTGAACCACATTGAAATTTCGGATCCTCCCGTCCCGAATATGGACGTTTCCGTCTCCGGAAAGGGATTTTTTGATTTCTTCCTCAGTTTGACCCGTGCCCTCGAGTGCCACGTTGCCAGAGACCAAACCGCTCAATGCAAAGGGCAGACGGCCCACTTCAAAATTTTCAAGCTCGAGCCCGCCCTTGAAACGCAGTGGCTTCTGAAAAGGAAGGGCCTTCCCTTTGAAAACTCCCTCCCCTTTCAACTCGAGCTCAAAATCAAGTTCCTGCTCGCCGATCTGCCACGTGGCATTCCAGGAAAGATCAGGCTCTGAAGGATGGAGAAACCGTCCCTCTCCCCTTCCTCGAATCGCCCCCTGAACCCATTCCTGGCCGAATTCGCCTTTGAGATCCCTTACCGCCAGTTCAACCGGGGTGGACTGCGTTTCATCGCGGTAAAGGAGGGTCCCCCGTTCCACTTGAACCTTAGAAAAAAGGATTGTGAATCCGCCCAACCAGCGACTCACCCAACCCGGCATCTTGACGGAAGCCTCTTTTTTCTTCGGTGGCCCCGTCATTTTCTCCCAATTTGAACCGAACGAATTTCGAATGAGGAGAATGGACGGACGAGACAGCGTGACTTCGGATGCAATCAACTGGCCCCGCAGCAGAAGAAAGGGCTTAAAGCGAAAAAAAAGATGGTCGGCTGCCACGAAGGGCACGGCACCAGACCGATTGCGCAATTCGACCTTATCCGCCTGAAGACCCAACCCGGATTTCCACTCAAGGGACAATCTCCCAAACTTCACATCCATCCCAAGAGATTCCGAGAGCCTCGCTTCCAGGGAAGGCCGATAGTCGTTCGGATCAAACTGTCGGGCAAACATCACGAGAGCCGTCCCCCCTACGACCAAAATGCCTAAAAAGGCGAAGAAAAAAATCCGAGCGGACCAACGATGGTCTCTCAGTTCTGTTTTCATGTGCCGGACCCCTTTATTTTTTTCCGGGCCCAATGGTGGGCCTCTTCCTTAGTTTGAATCCGCTTCTCGAGCTGGAGCTCGTAAGCCTCCTCCAAGAGCGGTTTCATCGGCGGCCCGGGCTTCATCCCGAGTTCCTTTAAATCGTCCCCCGTAAGAAGGGGCTTGGGTTTCAATTCCTCCTGGCGGAATTCCACCACTTTCCTTTTGAGAAACTCGTAATGGTCGAGAAGGCCGTGACTGGATTCGCAGTCGATCCGGTGGAGTTCCAGTTCCGTGGGGAAAGTGGAGGTGCTGAGGAAACGCTTGAGCTTGCCTTCCCGCATCTCTTTGACATTGGCAAATTTCATGTGATTGTCCACACATTGGACAACGGCGCCAATCTCGTCGTTGGAAAAGCGAAGCCTTCTGAGAATTTTCTCGGCCATGCGGGCTCCCACGCGGCTGTGCTCGTAAAACCGGATCCGTCCGTCCCGGACCTGAAAAGTGGGCGGCTTGCCGACATCGTGAAGCAGGGCAGCGAACGCAAGGACCGGTGTTGGGTTTTCAAGCTTTTCCATCAACATCCGGGTGTGGATGAACACGTCCCCTTCCGGATGGAATTCTGGGGGCTGTTCGACCCCTTTCATTGCCTCCACCTCGGGAAGGATTTCCTTGAGGAGCCCGCTCTCGGAAAGCAGCTCGAGGCCACGGCCCGCGCCGGAACGCGTGAAAATCTTGATGAGCTCATCCCGGATGCGCTCCGCGCTCACCCGGTGGATCTCGGCTGCGAGGGCACGGACCCACTTCCATGTCTCGCTCTCAATTTGATAATCGAGGTTGGCCGCAAACCGAACTGCCCGAAGCAACCTTAACTTGTCCTCCTCGAATCGCTTTCGGGGGTCACCGATGGCTCGAATGAGACGCTTTTCGATGTCTTCCCGCCCGCCGACATAGTCAATGACTTGATGCCCAAAGGGATCGTAGAAAAGCCCGTTGACCGTGAAATCCCGGCGGCGGGCGTCTTCCTCAGGATGGGTGAAGGAAACCTCGCTGGGATGACGACCGTCCCGGTAAGCCCCCTCTCGCCGGAAGGTGGCCACCTCAAAGGGCTTCTCCCCCCGCAGGACAAGGATGACACCGAACTGTTTCCCCACCGGAATTGTTTTGGAGAATATCCGCTCGATCTCATCCGGTGAGGCCGTCGTGGCAATGTCAAAATCCTTGGCCGTCTCCCCCCTCAGAAAATCCCGCACGCATCCGCCCGCAAAGTAGGCTGTGTGTCCCTTTGCCTTCAGCGTCTCGGCGATCTCCAAGGCGGTCCGCGCCTCACTTTGAGAAAAGTCCATGGTCATGGTAAGCGAGGTCAATTCTTCAGGTTGACTTTCATCTGCTTGACGAAAAAGAATCCGGTTAAGGCCACTAGCGCGCTCACCCCAATGAGCCGGTTCAATCCTATTATATCAAACAGCTTCCCGCCGATATAGGTGGAGAGAAGTTGACCCAAATTATTGACACTCATGAGAAGCGCAAAAAGAGAACCTTCGATTCCTTTTTGCCGAGCGAGAAAGGCGGCTGCGGCAATGAGAGGAAGAAAACTCAAGTAACCCACCACCCCTCCCGCCAGGGAAAGGACAACCGCGCTCACACGGCCGATAATGAGGTAAGCGCTGAGCGTGCCCAGCACATTCAACGCAACCGACCAGCCCAGCATCCTTCTGAGCGAAACCGTCTTGAGAAAGCGGCCGTAAAAAAGACACCCCGCAATGGCCCCCAACCAGGTGATGCTGGAAAGAGAGCCGAGGAAGGCTTCGTTCAATCTCAATCCTTCTTTTAAATGAAAGAAAAAGGGCGTGCTGAATGCAGTCGAAAAGGAACCGACCACGAGCAGACCCGAGAACCATTTTAGATCACCCCGGAAGAGGGCGCGGAGCGAGCGGATGACGGGTTCGACGATTGAACTCGACCCTCGAGCAACATGGCTCATGTGTGATTCTTCGATGAAAAGAGCTGCTGCCAGCGTCGTGATCGGAAGAAGGGCTGTCAGCGCAAAAATCCAGCGGTAGGCCACGTTCTCGGCAAGCCACCCTCCCACCACACCCCCCAGGACGGCCCCGGCGCCCCGGAACCCCCACGAGAGGCTTTGGTAAAGCTGGGCATTGCCTTCCGTCGAACGTTCCACCACGAGCGCGTCCGTCACCACATCGGTCAGGGCAAAGCCTAAATTGGCGGCGAGCGCCAGGGCATAAATCAGGAAAGTGTCACGATGAAAGAAGGCAAAACCGAGCCAGGATCCCACAGAGATCAAAGACGATAAAATGACGTAAGGTTGGCGGCGCTTTCCCCAGAGAGGAAGGCCGTCGGTGAGAGCACCGTAAAACAACTTGAGCGTCCAGGGCAGGCCTGTGATGAAAGCGAACGTTGAAATTTGGGAAACACTCCAGCCCTTCTGGCGAAGGAGGAGCGGCAGGGCCACTCCGGAGAGCCCGATGGCTCCCTGAACGAAATACACAAACGACGTGAGAATGGCGACCGGGCGGTCGAGAGAAGGAGCGGACGCGGACTTACTTTCCAAAAAATTCCCGCGCCTTTTTGCGGCCAAGCGTCCGTTTGTAATCCTCGTAATCCAGAAAGACAAGGTCCGGCCGCTTGTCGCGGAGGCGGGCCACGATCTGAAACCGCTCGCCCGGGTGCGTTTCAAGCCGACGGCTCGTGACATATTTGAAAGCCGTCTTGCAACGGGGGCACTCCTTCGCGGTCAAATAGGCGATCCCCAATTCGCGACAGGCGGCGCAATCACCCGAAACATCCCCCAAAATCAGCAAATGTTTTTGGACTTCCTCCAAATCATACGTTTGCCAAGTCCTCAAGAATTCTGCACTCATCGTTTCACCGGCCGAAATCGTCGGCCCGCCTTGGCGCAAGGCCTGCCATCCACTTGCACGACGTCCGCCGTGAACTCAATCCGATCGTGGTAAAAAGCACTTCCCACCCCCACCCCATCGAAGGGCACTCGCATTCGGGTAAATTGTCGGATCCGTTCGGCATCAAATCCTCCGCTGACGATGATTTTCACCCAGTGGTATCCTTCCCGGTCCAAAGCCCGCCGCACCTTCCGGACCAGTTCGGGGCACACGCCCAAGGAATCGCGACCCCGTCCCTCCACGGATGGGTCCCGAATATCACGTGACGTATCAAGCCGCACTCCCCAGAGCCGCTTCCCCAGGACCCGCGCCACATCCAGTGAAGTCCCGACGCAGTCATTGTTAAAATCGACCAGGACAATCCGCTTGATCGAACGTGGCATGTGCCGGTCGAAAGCAAGGCTTGCTTTCACCGTGTCGCCCCCGAAGGCGGCAATCAATCCATGGGGAAGGGTGCCAAAAGCCTCTGCGCCCGGAATCCAAGATGCACCGGCCTCGGTCGATACCGCGGACGCCCCTCCCATTTTGGCGGCGTATCCATCTCCCGGTTGATTGAGGAAATGGTCGAAACGGGCCGAGAAGAAAAGCACGGGCTTTCCGGCCGCCGCTTCAACGATACGGCGCACGGCCGTCGCAACGGATGTCCGGCGGGTCAAAATACCCAGGTACAGAGTCTCAAGGTGGGAGAAATCCGCGTAATCTCCTGTCAGATGCATCACGGTTTCCAAAGGTCTGACTCGGGCACCCTCTTTCAACGCCGTGATCTTTAGAGGATTTCGGCCGAAGCTCCCGCCCCGAAGACAAGCCACCGCTTCCTTCACGCCGCAGAGAAAAGCCTCTTTCCGACAAAAAATTTGCATGACCACCTGAGGATGATGTCCTTCCCTCAGAAGCACGGTCCGGCTCCGGACAAAATACTGGTCGGAATACCAGCCGGCTCGAATTTCATCGAGCGGGAGTCCGAACTTCAAAGAAGGGCCCTTTCGAAAGCCTGCTTCAATTCATCTCCGAAGGAAACGAAAATCACTTCCTGAAGGTTTCGAGCTTGAAACGAACGGGCGGCTTCAACCATGGTCCGTGCCGCATCGTTGGGGTTCACACGGCCGACTCCGGTGCCCATTCCGGGAAAGGCGATCTGCTTGAGGGCCATTTGATCTGCGCATTCTAAGGCGGCTTGAGAGGCCTTTCTCACGTTTTCGACGGTCGTCAACTCGGCAGGCTGCTTCATGGTGGGCGCGTGAATCACAAACCGGCAGGGCAATGAACCAGCCGTGGTGGAAACGGCCCTGCCAATCGGGATCGGGGCCTGGCTCATCGCTTCCTTTTCGATCGCCCTTCCCCCTTTCTTTCGAATCACACCGGCCACACCTCCGCCCATCTCTCCCCAAGAATTAGCCGGGTTGACGATGGCGTCGACCTTGAGCTCGGTGAGGTCTCCTTCGACAAGCCGGAGCTCGAGCGGTCTCATTCGCTACAGTTTGAAGACCAAATCGTGCTCGCGGGTGCGAGACCGGACCCGGATGCCCACCTCTTCACCCGGCTCCGCTTGCGGGACGGGCCTACGGTCGATCTGAAGGGATTTCACCGTCTGCTTGAAATTCGTGGTGTGCCCTTTGAAACAGAGAACGTCCCCGACACGAATCCCATCCCGTTCGATCATGAGGGCCGTCGCCCGGGCCTTTGCAAAATAATGGGTAACCCGGCCGATGGGTTCGGCCGGCAGCTCTGGAGTTTTACAAACTGCGGTCTTTTTTCGAACCGTTTTTTTCTTTCCAGCTTTCTTGGCCGGCTTTTTTTTACGAACCGCCTTCTTACGGACCACCCTCTTTTTTGATTTAGGCTTTCGAGATTTTTTGGGCATCCTTCCCTCCTGTTTCTCTCAAGGTTTGGCGGAAGTGTCCCCTTCCACCAGGGGAACGAAACGAACCTGAATAGATCGAAACATCTTTAAGTGATTTCCTTGCTTTATCCCGACCACGAGCACCTGGTCCTTGGAACCTCCGACCGGCATCACCATCCGGCCCCCGTCCTTCAATTGCTGAATCAAAGCCTCAGGGATTTTGAGTCCTCCGGCCGTGACTATTATTTTATCAAACGGACTCGCCTCCGGCCAACCCTTCGTCCCGTCCCCCAGCCTGACGTGAACGTTTCGATAGCCCAATTGCCCAAGCAGCGCCTTGGCTTCTTGATAAAGAGGCTCCACGATTTCGACCGTGTAGACCTCTTTGACGAGCTCGGCCAGAACAGCCGCTTGATAACCTGATCCGGTTCCTACCTCATAAACTCGATCGTCCGGTTTGGGTTCGAGCAACTCCGTCATGAGGGCTACAACATAGGGTTGAGAAATTGTCTGGCCGTGTCCGACGGGAAGAGGTCCATCTGAATAAGCGAGCGGTTTCTCACTCTCGGGGACAAACTCATGGCGGGGCACCTTGCCGAGCGCCGCGAGGACCCTTTCGTCCTGGATGCCACGGGCCGCAATTTGCGTTTGCACCATTTCCTTCTGCATCAACGCTAATGGCCGGGAAGGCTGGGGGTCGTTTCTTGAGATTCGATAGAATCGAGCTGTTGGTTGAGACGGCCCAAACGCTTTTGGGCCCGGTCAAAAGTTGACTTCGTGTTTGTAAGGTGGGACCCGAGTTTCTCAAAGTCTTCGTCGAACTTTCTAAAGTCGTTGGCCAGTTGTGCCAGTGAACTCAGGATTTCCTTGGCTGAGTGTTCAATTCGAAGACCCCGCAATCCCAAGACGATCGCCTGGAGGTAGGCATAAAAGCTGTTAGGAGAGACCGGAATGACTTTGCGGGCCAGCGCATAGGCAACCAGACTCTCCCCCTCCGGGTCGCCTTCGTCTTTGACGATGGTTTCGTAATAGACGTTTTCAGCCGGGATGTACATCAGAGCAAAGTCAAAGGTCCCCTCTTCCGGAAGGATGTATTTCTGGGCGATGGAATCCACATGCTTTTTGACGTCCTGATTGAACTGGCGGCGCGCACGGCGACGGTCTTCTTCAGAGCCGGCCGCGAGATGGCGCTTGAAACTCTCCAAGGGAAACTTGGAGTCCACCGGGACCATCCCCTGCCCGAGCAGGATGACCGCATCCACCTTCTCTTGGCTTCGAAAACCGTACTGCAAGACGTAACGATCCTGGGGCAGTAACTGTCTCAGGAGCTCCTCCAAAAAAAGCTCTCCCAAAATGCCGCGCAGCTTGGGAGCCTTGAGAATGTCCTGCAGACTCGAAATGTCCTGTCCGATCCGAATCATGGATTGGGTGGATTCTTGAAGCTGCCCCAGCCGGTTCTGAAATTCACCCATCAGACGGGTATAATCCTTGACCACCGTCGCGCTGCTTGTGAGTTGAGCATTCATCTGATTGGAGAGACGCGAAACTTCGCTCTGAAAAAGTTGGGACTGCTGAGTAATTTGGCTCCCGAGCCGCTGGAGCAAGCGGAGCACCCAGGAGATACAAATCCCCCCTGTGATCAAAAACAGAGCCAGAAACGTGAGGGTGGTCAGATCCATTTCACTTCACGAAGGTAATGTTCACATCCTCCATATGAAGAGAGGGCTCCGAGAAAATATTGATTCGGCTTCGGCTCGTCCTTTCGATTCCCTGAACGGCCTTTTTCTCCTGGTGTTGCAACCTTTCGGCTACACGGGGATGGACATACACGTTCAAAATTTTTGACTGGGAAGTCCCAATGGCCTTGCGAACCTCTTTGACGCTCTGAATGGCCATGGTCGTGGCCGATTTCACCATCCCCTTCCCCTCGCAGTAAGGACAACTGTCATAAACGGCGCTTTCCAGGGAAGGCCGAACCCGCTGACGCGTCATCTCGACCAGGCCCAATTCCGACATTTGGACGATGTTGGTCTTCGCCCGGTCCTTCTTGACCGCCTCCTTGAAGGTCCGGAAGAGGTTTCGTCGGTGGTCCGCCCGCTCCAGGTCGATGAAATCAATGATGACGATTCCCCCCGCGTCGCGAAGCCGAAGCTGACGGGCCACTTCCCAGGCCGCTTCGAGATTCGTCTGGTAAACCGTCTCCTCCAGGTTTCTCCGGCCCGTGAACTTGCCTGTGTTGACGTCGATGGCCACGAGACCCTCCGTTTGCTCGATGACGATATGACCGCCCGATTTGAGCATTACGTTTTTCTGAAAGGTCCGTTCGATTTCTTTCTCGATATTAAATTTCTCGAAAAGCGGGGTGCGTTCTTTGTAGAGGCGGATGTCCAGTTTTTGGCCGGGGAGATAGACCTGGCAGAAGCGGCGCGCCCGGTGAAAAAGCTCTGGGTCGTCCATGATGAGCGTCGTCCCCTCCTCGGTCAGGTAATCGCGGATGACCCGCTCTACGAGGTCGGCTTCCCGATGGATGAGGCTCGGGGCCTTCATATGGTGCATTTCTTTCGAAATTCGCTCCCAGACATTCGTCAGATAACGAATGTCCCGTTGGAATTCCTTGACTCCCTTTCCCTCCGCCGCCGTTCTCACGATGAAACCCGTTCCTTTAGGCCGTGGGTTTTCGGAGAGGATCTTTCGGATCCTCTCCCGCTCAAGCCGGTCTTCGATCCTGCGCGAAACGCCGATCTTGTCCGCTCCCGGCATCATCACGAGGTATCGCGCGGGAATTGAAAAGTGCGTGGTCAACCGGGCGCCCTTGTTTCGAATGGGCTCCTTGACCACTTGAACAATGACTTCTTGCCCCACCTTCAGGACATCTTCAATCCGCCTTGAGCGATTCTCGGACTCGTTGTTATTCGACCCCGAATCCCCGTACTCGGTTTCCAAATCCAGCGGAGACTTCAGGGCGTCCATCACATAAAGGAAGCCGTCCTTTTTCGTTCCCAGGTCCACGAAAGCCGCGCCAATCCCCGGGACCACCGATTTCACGCGGCCCTTGTAAATATTACCGAACAGGCGCGGCTCGCCTGAGCGCTCGATGTAAAACTCCTCGAGCCGCCCCTCCGCGAGGATGGCGACCCGTTTTTCATTTGCGTCCAAAGTGATAAGAATCTCTTGTTTCATGGAGATAGATCCTTCAGGTTAGGGGTGTCTGGATCGAGAGAGGGTTGAATCAATTCAACCGGTCTGAAAAACCGAGGGCGTTGCTTATCCCGTCCCCAGTTTCGCCGGTGTGAGGGGCGGTTGAGGGGTGGGCTTTGCAACGGTTTGAGGACCAGCGGTTTCTTGAGCGGGAGCCGACGAAGGCTTCTTTTTGCCGGACTTGCCTCCCGTCGGTTGACCTTCCGTATCGATCAAGGTCACCGTGATAAAGAATAGGGTTTCGGTATTTCGGTTCGAACTTCCCTCCGTTTGTCGTTTAGAGCGGAAAACTTTTCCAATGATCGGAATGGAGCTCACGTAAGGCACCCCTTGTTCCGAGATCGCCGTCTTGTTTTCCTTGAGGCCTCCAATGGCGATAGTCTCTCCGCTCCGGATCAAAACTTGGGTTTCGGCATTCGTGACATCAAAGCTCGGTGCAGCCAAGGTCGAAGTGAAAGTGATGGTCGAGCCCAACGAACTGACCTCGGGCTTCAGATCGACCAGAATTTCCTCAACAGAATTAATGTGTGGCGTCACGCTGAGAACGACTCCGATGTCCCGATATTTGAAATCGGACACCTGGAAAGTTGCGGACTGCTGGTTAAAAGAGAAGCTGGGAATGGGGATCTCGCTCCCCACTTTTACCTTGGCGGTTTGATTGTTCAACACCACGATCCTCGGGTTGGAAATCACCTTCGTGTTGGAACGACTCTCCAACAGGGAGAGAAGCGCTGAGAAGGAGGTGAAATCCAGGGTTCCGAATGTGTAGGTCCGATTGGCCACGGTGGGGTCCGCGAAGGGAAACGAACGGGGTTCCGCTGTGTTCGGTGCCACGGTCCCTGTGGAGGTGGTACCAGTCGTTGTCGAGGATGTAGAGGTCTTCGCCAAGAAAGGCTCCAAGACGCCTGGAAAATATTCTTTGTCCGTGTCTTTCGCCGTCGAAAAGGGAAAGGTGATCGGACGCGCGGCGCCCGTGCTGATCCCGACGTTGGACGTTCCCCACTTGATTCCCAGATTTTCGCCCTTGTCGAGCTGGGCCTTGACCACCTTTGAATCAATGTAGGCCTGAGGAACCCGCTGGTCCAATTTTTTAATCACTTGGCCGATCTTGTAAACATTGGACGCGGTGTCCGTGACCACGATGGCATTGCGCTGAGTCACCATCTTGACCTTGCCTCGTTCAGAGAGCATTGTGGTCACGATGTCAATCAATTCCTTTCCACCCTCTTCGGTCGCGCCTGCTGCTGCCTGTCCGGTCGAGCTGGTGGTCGTTTTCCGGGTCAGCTGAATGTATTCTAAGAGAAAGGTTTCCGTCACCAACTCTTCCTGGGCCAAATTCGCCCGAGTCGTCACGCGGATGATGTTTGCCTTCCTTTCATAAACATATCCGTAGGTTCGGAGCACCACTTCCAGCGCCTCCTCCCAAGGAACGTTCTCCAATCGGACAGTGACCGTACCGGACACTTCGGGGCCCGCTACGATATTCATTCCACTTTTAAGACTGAGAAGCCTCAGGACCGTCCCAATGTCTGCTTCTTTAAAATCCATCGTAATGTAACCCGCCTTTTCGCCCGCCGCAGGAGCTGTCGCGGCACTGGAAGGCTGGGAAGCATTCTCAGACACGGCTCCTTGATCTTGTGCGGATGCGAGAGAAAAAGGGAGCAAAAGCAGAATGAGGAGAGGTGACGCTAATCGGCAGAGCCTATTTTGAGTCATTCTTTTTTTGTTTGTGAGCGGGCTCCAGAATCTCTTCACGCAACCAGATGACTATTTCTTCACTGTGCTGGTTCAAGATCACCCGGTCGCGCATAATCTTTATCAACTGAGCGTCCTTGACAGTGTCCCCTTCTCGGTAGATTTCTCCTCCAATGACCGCATAAGAACCCCCCGGAGGATCGAACACCACTCCTTCTACTGGGAAGGCATCCTTCCCCGTCCCCTCCCCCCGCAATGCATGAGGCCCAACCAGGGGCTGAAAAGGATCCCGACGATTGGCTCTATCATAACGAATTTCCTCAGCGTGTGCTATGGAAAAAAATAGCATCCCTCCAAGCACTCCGACAATTAAAAATCGACTGCGATTCATGTTCCTTCTCGTTTTTGAAAGACTGAAAGCCTGAGCTCCGCCACATGGACCCCCGGCGTCTCTTCGCGAGGCGTCACGGAGAAATCATCCACTCGAATCAATTTCGGGTGATTCTCCACCTCACTCACGAATGTAGAAAGGGCGTGATACCCACCCTCCAACGCCAGGAGATAGGAAAGGGAGTGATATTTCTTGCCGTAGGGCGCCGGTATCTCCTCACTCGCCGTCGTCTGAGGCTGACTGCTCAACAAGACCACCTTGCTCTTTTGAGCCAGATCAGCCAAGACCCCCAAGAGACCTTGAATTTCCTTTTCCGTAAACAAGCGCGCCTGAGTCTCTTTAATCAGAGAGTCATAGGCAATCTGTTCGGCAAGCAGTTTGGGCTCCTGTTGGATCTGGGCCTTCGCCGAATTCACTCTTGCACTGAGCTCCTTCATTTGAATTTGATGGTAAGGACGGAGAATCCAGGCCGGCCAGACCACGAAGGGGATGAAGACAACGAGGCAGACCGCAAACAGCGACAACCGAATTCGGTCTCTTCGGCCCAGCCCTCTCCAATAAGCCTGGAAATCAAATTTCGCGATTTTTAAGTCCATTTAAACACGGCGGTAAAAAGGGTCAACTCTCGATTTTCTTTCAGTTGACGACTGGTCGTGAGAATCACCTCGGCCCGAGTGGGAAACTTTTCTTTGAGTCCGCTCAAGTATTTTTCAATGTCCGGAATGCTGGTGCCCCTTTGACTTGGAAGGGAAAGACCCTTGAGGAGGAGCGTGTTTTCGTGAGCCCGTCGCGTCACTTTCAACTCGATGAGCCAGATGGACGGTGGCAACAGAACATTGACGGAGCTCAGGATGGCGGTGGTGGGAAAAGAGGAGGCGACGTAGCTTTGCAAAAAGTCACTTTCACCCTTGGCCCCCAGCTCGATTTTCGTCTTCAACTGGGTGACCCGTTGCACCTCCTCTTTAAGCGTGGCCCACTGCGTCTGAAGTTCCCGGAACCTAAGCAATTCCCACTGATATTGGACATAAAAAATAAAGGTCAGAATCAGAAAACCGGCTCCGATTCCATTGAGGAGGCGCTTATTCCGGAGGACGGAATGCTGTGATCCCCCTTTCTTCCGGTATTCGAGCGGGAGGAGGTTGATTAAAATCACGGCTTCAACGGACGCACAATCCGAGTGCAGTTGAGAGCAAGTCTGCGTTTGCCTTAATGGAAGCTAGGTCCAGGTGAGCTTGAACGTGCACTTTTGAAAACAAATCTGGCCGCCGCACTAAAAGTTGAGTCTCCTTCTCCAAGTATTGGAGATCGGGCAAAAGCCGGAACCCCCCACCAAACACAAAGAGGGTCTGGACACCCGCGGCGCCTTGGACATGGTCTTGGTAGTACCCCATAGAGAGCCTGAGTTCATTCACCAAGCCCGACAAGGCCTGTTCGGCGACCGCGCAGTACTCGGGGTTCGCCTCTGCTCCCTTCTGGGTCAGTTGGACGACCCGGTCCGTTTCAAGCCCCAACTTCCTTTTTAGAAGCTTCAGGATGTCTCCCCCTCCAAACGAAATATCCCGGATGAGGAGGGGTCTCCCCTTAAAAAGGATGCCAAACGTAGAAGTCTCCATGCCCATGTCGAGAAAGGCGGCGGGTTCTTTCCCAGTATTTGGAAGCAAGTATTCCAAAAGATTGGAAAGCGCAAAGGCGCCGACATCAATCAACCCCAGCTCAATTTTTGCTTTCTGAAAAACTGAAAGGAAAGACTGGACTTCAGATTGCTTAACGGCGACCAAAACCACTTCCATGGTTTTGGACTCCCCCTTCTGGATATTTTCGGCCAAGATTTGGAAATCCAACACCACCTCGCTCGACTTGAACGGGATGTATTTTTCCACCTCGAAGTGAAGCATACTGGTCAATTCACTCCTTTTCATTTGCGGGAAGCTAAGAATTCGGATGACCATCCCATCGGTCTTGATGGCCGTACGGACATCCTGTGGGTTTAGTCTTTCCTGTTCAAAGATAGTTTTCAATCGCGCACTTACTTCATCGGGAGAGTTAGGCCTCGGTTCCAAGCAGAAATGAGTAATCTCCATCCCCTCGGTTTTCCGTTCAACACCCAAAACCAGAAGGTGGGCCCGTCCTACGTCTACGCCAACGATTTGTTGGGCGGGGAAGGGAACGGGGGGGCGCTTAAGAAAAAACCCCATCGCCCTTTCTTTCCAGCCTTCCAAAAGGGCAATGGGGTTTTGGACTGAAATCACTGCACCGTTTGCGTTACGCGATCGCAGCGCAACCAGGAGCTGCAGGACAACCAGCCGCCGTCCCCGCACCTCCTCCACGGCAAACGACACCGGATTGGTCTACGCAATAGGTGTTGATGCCTTGGTTGGCCAAGGGAGCGGCCGACATTGAATACGTGCTCCCGTCGCCCGCCACGGCATAAGTGAGAGTGTAGCCGTGTTTGCCAGGCGCCGCGTTGGCCGCGTTCCAGGAGTTATCCAAGTACGCGGGAGCAGCTCCCGTCAAGGCAGCCACGTTCGCTGCATAGACCGGCGGGTTCTGAGCCGACCTGAAACTCTCGTTCGATGAGCTGAACGTCCGGAGGTCGGACTTGACCGCCGACTCATTGGCATTCAATCTCGCCCGCAAAAGATTCGGGATCGCGATTGCGGCGAGTAAACCAATAATCGCAACCACGATCATGATCTCCACGAGCGTGAAACCTTTTCTTTGGTTCAATGCGATGAACATTTAATTACCTCCTTGTTGCACTTTCGAGGGGTCTCTCTCTCGCTTCTCCCAAAGAGTAAGTAGCGTACGGATGAGCTTTCTCTTTGCTCAAAGTGGATTGAAAACCTCCTCCAATGGAAATATTACCCCTAATGTTATGTTACGGCAAATCAATTTTGAAACTAAACCGGTCATTTTTAAGCCGTTCAGGATGTCGAAACGGCCCGTCAAATCGGAGTTCCTGCGGCCCCGCATCCGGCTTGGTCCCCCGTCGCGGCGCCGGGGGCATACCGCCTGAGAATCCCTGTTTGGTCGACACAATAGGAATTGATACCTGAAATGTTGGGGATTTGGGGCGTCGCGCTGGTCGAATACGTGCTTTGGTCCCCGGCCACCGCATAGGCAAAGTTGTACCCTTGTCTCTGATTGCCCGCCCAGGAAGCGTCCAGGTAAGGAGGAATTGACGCAATCATTGTGTTGAGGCTAGGTGAATAAGCCGGCGGATTGAGGGTTGTCCGAAAAGACTCCGCGGCCGAACTCAAGGTTCTCAGGTTTCCGATGGCGGCTGATTCATTGGATTGGATGCGTGACCGGATGGCTGGCGGCAAGGCGAGCGCCACCAAGAGGCCGATAATGGCCACCACCACCATTAACTCCACCAGGGTGAAGCCCGCTACCCCCTCAAGGCTTGGGGAAGAAAAGATGGAATTCGGTTCCCTTTCCAAGATGGCTTTCAACTTCGATCTTCCCTTCATGGAGCGTAACAATTTTCTGAACCTCTGCAAGTCCAAGTCCCGTCCCTCCTTTCCGATTCGATTTAAAAGGTTGAAAGAGGTCCTTTATCTTTTCGCTTGGAATCCCGCCGCCCGTATCGCCCAAGCTGATTTCTGTCCCGTTCAAACGCTCCTCGGCCTCGACGGTCAGCACCCCTCCTTCGGGCATCGCTTGATAGGCGTTCAGCGTCAAATTCAAAAGGGCAGCCAATAGCTGCTCCTCATCCGCATAGACGTAAGTCCGGCTTGGCTCGTATTTTTTTTCAACTGAAACATTTTTGGACTGACCGTTTGAGTTGAGTTCGGCGAGCGAGACGGTTCGATCGACTAGTTTGTCCAAGAGAAGGAGCTTGGGATGGGGGCCTGTCTGCCTGGCGTAATTTAGGATGCGCTGGAGGGTCTGATTAAGCCGGTCCGATTCATTATAGATGAGGTCGACCATTCTCCCCTGTGAGTCGTCCAGTTTCCCAGCCAGCGTATCCCGTAGGACCTCGGAAGCCGTCCGGATGGACGAGAGGGGGTTTCGGACCTCATGAGCAATCTTGGAGGCTGCTTCTCCCAACAAGGACAACCGTTCTGATAGTTTCAATTGTGCCTCGAGTTCGAGCACACTGCGACTCAATTGACGGGACAAATAGCCTACGGTGAAAAATATCACGATTCGGACGGAGGTTCCATAAAGAAAATAAACAGGATCTGCCGGTAAGAGGATGCGGCTCCCTGCTGGGTGAACCATCCAAGAAGCAATCAAATAGGCTCCGCTGGAAAACGCGGTGATTTGGAGAACGGATTTTCGTTCCCCGAGAACCAGAGCGGTGCTCAGAATCGTCAGAACATAGGAAGTCGCGAAGAGGCTCTCCATCCCCCCTGTCATGAAGACCAGCGCGGTTTCGATTAGAACATCGAACCCCATTTGAAGCAACGCCAGCAGACGAAGCCAGCGCCGCGTAACATACCAAACCACATAAAAGGCGCTGAGCAGGCATAGGAGACTCGAGATCGTGTAAAAGGGAAGGGCCAGGCTTTCGTCGAAGGCCGAAGGCGCATAGAGCAGGAGCGCGGCAAACAAAAGACGCAACAAGATGAGCCGTTTGATTCGATTCCCTAGCACCCCACACCTCCTTTACTTGATGTATTGCGTCAAGGTCAAGATTGGGAGAAACATCGAGATGACAATCCCTCCGATGACCACGCCCAAAAAGGCAATGACCAGGGGTTCGATGAGAGAAGTGAGCGCAGCGACGGTGCTTTCAACCTGCGCATCGTAAAAATCCGCAATCTTGCCCAGCATCTTTTCAAGCTCTCCGGTCTCCTCCCCCACCGCAATCATTCGCACAACCATGGGTGGAAGAAGCGGTGTTTTCGCGAGGGGGCCCGAGATGCCCTCCCCTTTCATCACCGAAGCCCTGAGACCCAGGATGATTCGCTCGAGCAGTGCGTTGTCCATGGTGTAGGCCACGATGTCCAGGGAAGAAAGAATGGGAACCCCGCTCTTGACGAGCGTTGCGAACGTCCGGGAGAACTTGCTGACGGCGACTTTTAAGAAGAGGGGACCGAAGATTGGGAATTTCAGTTTGAGGGAGTCCCAGATGAGTCTCCCCGATTTGGTCCTCTTCCACTTATGAAAGATGAACGCGCCCAACCCGGCCAGCGCAAGCAAAATGAGAAAGTAGTCCTTGATGAGATTGCTTGCCACAATGATGATGCGCGTGGGGGTCGGCAACGGTGCGTTGATCGAATAATAGATCTCGGCAAACTTGGGGATGACAAAGATCATCATCCCGGTTGTAATCAAGAGGGCCATTGTGGCCACCGCCGCCGGGTACATCATCGCCGAGCGAATCTTCTTCTGGAGTGCGCTCGTCTTCTCGAGGTAAGTCGCCAGACGGTCCAGGATTTCCTCCAAATGGCCGCTCGTCTCCCCCGCCCGAACCATGTGAATGAAAAGAAACGAAAAGACCTTGGAGTGCTTCTCCAGGCCCTCCGAAAAACTTTTGCCGCCACGCACCTCGTCGTGGAGGGATTGAATCACATTTTTAAACTGGGTTTTCTCCGTCTGCTCCTTCAAGACCCCGAGTGATTCCAGCAAGGGGACGCCTGCACCCACGAGCGTGGCCAACTGCCGGGAGAAGACGACCAAATCGTCAATCTTGATTCGGCCTCCTTTCGCTCGGGGTCCTTCTTGCTTGAAGGAAAGAGAGAAAAACTTTCTGTGCCGAATTTCATTGATGCGGATGATGAGATACCCCTGCCGCCGGAGCGACTCCACCAACGTGTTGGGATCCGTCGCCTCCTGAAGGCCCGTTTGATCGTGACCCTGTGAATCCTTGACAAGGTATTGGTATTGAGGCATCGCTTACTCCTTCACCACCGTGGTGACGCGAAGGACTTCTTGAAGAGTCGTTTTCCCGGATTTAAAAAGTTGAAGGGCACTTTCAAACAAAGTTTCCATTCCTTTCCGCCGGGCCATTTGCTCAATCTCTTCCGAGGAGACGCGGGAGAGAACGGCAGCGCGGATGTCCGTTTCCACAGGCATGACTTCAATCGCGCCCAACCGGCCCAGGTAGCCGGTTTCGTTGCACCGCTTGCAGCCTTTTCCTTTAAACGCGGCCTTCTCGCTGATTTTTAGGGAAGGGCCTTGAATCCTTTGCAGGACTTCGGGGGGGACGGGAGAAGGAATCTTGCAGTAGTGACAAATCTGCCTCAAAAGCCTTTGCCCGGCAACCAAGATGACCGAGGAAGCGATAAGAAAAGGCTCGACTCCCATGTCAATTAATCGCGTCACGGCGCCGGCCGCGCTATTCGTGTGGAGAGTGCTCAACACGAGGTGGCCCGTAAGCGCCGCCTTCACGGCAATGTCCGCCGTCTCCGAATCCCGAATCTCGCCCACAAGGATGACATCAGGACTCTGCCTGAGGAGAGCACGCAACCCATTGGTGAAGGTCAGTCCAATTTCCGGGTTCACCTGGGTCTGGGTGATTCCTTGGATTTGATACTCAATAGGGTCTTCAATCGTCATCAAGTTTCGGTCCGGTGAATTCAAAAGATTGAGAACGGAGTAAAGCGTCGTGGATTTCCCGCTTCCGGTTGGACCTGTGACGAGGATCATCCCATAAGGACGTCGGACGGCCTCCTTAAAAAACTGGATGGGTTTCTCCGAAAACCCCAACTCATCAAGACCCGCGCGAACGTTTGCTTTGTCGAGGATGCGAAGGACGCACTTTTCGCCGAAAAAGGTGGGTAGGATGGAAACTCGGAAATCGATCTCTCGTTCTCCCAGCCGCGTTTTAAAACGCCCATCTTGGGGAAGCCGCTTTTCCGTGATATCCAAGGACGACAGGATTTTGATTCGGGCCGCGACCGCGGTGTAAACATCCATGGAATGGGTAAACGCATCTCGGAGGATACCGTCGATTCGATAACGGATCCGGAATTTTTCCCGGTAGGGCTCGAGGTGGATATCGGAGGCACGAAGCTGGACCGCCTCTTGGATGATTCGGTCCACCATCCGAACCACGGGAGCCCGCGTGGCTTCCTCTTTCGTCGTTCCCCCTTCCTCCTGACCAATCAGCTCGATCTCGCCATTCGACTCCTGTAGAAATTGGTCGAGAGCGGGCGTCGCCCCTGTGTACCGGGCCGTCAAGGCATTCTGGATCTCTGTTCGGCTGGAAAGAACCAACTGCAAGGTGCATTTTGTCAACTCTCGGAGGTCATCCCTCTCAATTAAGTCCAGGGGCCTTGAGACCGCCAACGTGAGAAGATTCCCCATCCGGGCGACGGGAATGACTTCGTGGCGCTCGGCCACTTCCCGGGGAAGGAGCTTTGCCACTTCCGGATCGATTTGATAAGAGCTCAATCGAAGGATCGGAAGGCCCAAACTTTCGCTGAAAAACCGGAGCAATTCGTTTTCTCCCAGAAATTTCTGTTGGACCAAGAGATCGGCGATCGATTTCCCCGTCTCCTGGTGCAATCGCCGAAGCCCGTCGCGGTCCTTCGCCGTAAGCTTGCCTTTCTGGGACAAGGTCTCGATTAATTTTTCCTGAAGTGCAATGGTTTCCATTCTTCTCAGTCCTTCTGGGCCGCAAGAGGAGGTTCGGGGCTCGTCGTCCGAAGTACTTCTTCGAGCGAAGTCAGACCCTCCTTTGCCTTTTCAAACCCATTCTCTCTCAAGGTCTTCATTCCCATCTCCCGGACGGTTCGCCGCAATTCCTCGCCCGAAACTCCCTTCATAATCAAATCTAAAACCGCCGGCCTTAACTCAAAAAGCTCCGTGATGACCGACCGGCCCTTGTATCCGCTGTAACGACACTGGCGACAACCCTTGGGCTGGTAAAAGGTGGCTTTCGTCGGACGGGCAACTCCGATTGATTTCATGAGCTCGGGATTGGGGACGTACGGTGCACGACATAAAGGGCAAAGCTTGCGAACGAGCCGCTGGGCTGAAATCAGAAGCACGGACGAGGCAATCAGAAAGGGTTCAATGCCCATGTTTATCATCCGGACGACGGTGCTCGTGGCATCATTGGTGTGGAGCGTGCTCAAGACCAGGTGACCGGTCAGCGCAGACTTGATGGCAATATCCATGGTCGTCAAGTCCCGGATTTCACCAATCAGGATGGTGTCCGGGTCTTGCCGCAGGATGGAGCGCAGCGCCAACGGGAAGGTCAGGCCCACCTGCTCGCGGACATTGACTTGGTTGATGCCCGCCACCTGATATTCCACCGGGTCCTCGACGGTGGTGATATTTTTTTCGGGGCTGTCCAGATATTGCAAGATGGCATAAAGGGTCGTGGTTTTCCCGCTCCCCGTGGGGCCGGTCGCCAAAATCATCCCGTGTGGTTTCTCCGCATTGCGCCGGATGATTTCGAGCTCCTCTTTTCCAAATCCGAGCGCCTCGAGTTTTTGAGCCTGGGCGGTGGAATCCAGAATGCGCAAACATGCTTTTTCCCCATAACTGGTGGGAAGAATGGACACACGCAGATCCACTTCTCTTCCCAAAATTCTTACTCGAATCCGTCCATCTTGGGGAATGCGGTGTTCCGCAATGTTCAACCGGCTCATCACCTTGATCCGGGATAGAACGGCTTCGACCGGGGTGCGCGGCGCATTGAGGGCCTCTTCCAACACTCCATCCACTCGGAAGCGGACTCTCATAGTTTTTTCCCAGGGCTCAATGAAAACGTCACTGGCTTCTCGGCGAATGGCCTCAATCAAGAGATGATTAACCAGTTGGATGATGGGCGTGGCCCGGGCCTCTTCCAGCAAATCAGAGGTTTCCGCTCCGCGCTTAAACAATGAAGCCGTCGTCCCCTCGGTAAGCACATCCTGCATGATTTGGTCAAAAGATTCATTGACGATCCCCGCACGGGTGTCAGAACCTTTCTCATAATACTTTTTAATCGCCTCGTCCAATTGAGAGGGCGCAGCCAAGGTGGGTTTGATGCGCAGCCCCACAATGGCGTGAAGGTCGTCCAAGATCCCCAGATTGGTCGGGTCCATGAGGGCCACCGTCAACGTCTTTTCAAGACGCGAGATAGGCAGCATCCAATGCTTTTTTGCAATCTCCTTCGGAACCAAACTCAACACCTCCGGGGACAGAGCAAAGGTAGACACATTAATGGGAGGATAGCCGAAGACCTCGCATAAGACGGAGAGGAGCTCTTTTTCAGGGACACCACTGTCCCGATAGAGGACTTCGACCCATGATCGACGGGCGCTTTCGCTTTCCCGGATGCAGCGTTCGAACTTCTCCGGGTTCAAAAGTCTCTTTTCAGAAAGACGACACCGGATCTTTTCGATCCTACTTTGACTCTGAGGCATTCCCTGTCTCTCCCCCCTCTTGAGAAAGAATGGCATCTCCGTAATGCTCTCGAATCGCCCGCTGGATTTCAGACGCGGTGGCCAGAAAAATCTGAACGGACCATTGACCCGTCAATTTTTCGGCTTCGTGAAGGGCTTCCGGCTCCAGCGGGTTGTACATGGATATCGACAGGGATCCGTCCTCGCATTCAAAGGGAAACAGGAGATACCGCTGCGCCTTTTCCCGGGGAATCAGCTTGAGCGCTTCCCGATTGACCGTGTATCCAGACAGGTTGATGAAGGGGAGTGAGAGTTGCTTGGAGAGACCCATGGCCAATTGCTCCTCTTCGAGCCAGCCATTTTTCACGAGGATTTCGCCTATGCGGCCGCCTTCCTTTTTCTGAAGGGCCAGGCCCTTTTCCAAATGTTCGGGCTCGAGATAGCCTTCCTCCACAAGAAGTTCTCCAATGAGTTTGAGAGGAATTTTTTTCAGAAACATAACTTGAATCCTCCAAGTCCAGTGTGGTTCATAAAATGGTTGAGGAAGTTTCTCCCTCCGTTTCCCAAGGAAAATGTAACACAATAATTCTAAATTTGTATGTTTTAGGCTAAAAAGTTATAAATTGCTCTAAATTGAAACTGAGCAATTTGTTGCCTTACTTACAAGAGTGAAAGGAGTTAGGGGCTAGACGGGAACGGCGAAACCGAGACGGAGAAGCTCTTCGTTCAGGAAATTTCCTTCTTCGACGACTTTTTCGGGGGCTTCTTCTCCTTTCAGATAGAAGAGGTCAGCGAGGGGACGGTCGAATTTGTCACTGACCGACAGGATGACAGCCAGATAGGAGCCTTGAAAAAAAGATTTCCCTAAATCAAAGGAACCGCCTCAAGGGACAACTTTGGCATTGGGCCGTTGTCCGACAGAAATCTTTGCCGACTTCAACCACCTGGGCATGGAAATCGTTGTAAAGCGTAAGACTCGGTGGAAGAAGCGTTTCAAAGATTTTCTGAATTTCAGCGTAAGGCTCGTCACCTTGAATATAACCGTGTCGGCTCAAGAGACGTCTCGTGTAGGCATCCACCACAAAAGAGCGCTTCCCGGCCGCATAAAGGAGAATGGAATCGGCTGTCTCCTCCCCAATTCCCTTCACCTCAAGGAGCTCTCGACGCAGACTTTTTTTGTCCTCGCGAAACATTCGGGAAAGATTGCCGTCAAATCGTTTCCAGAGAAAATCCACGAAACATTTCAATCGGTCGGCTTTCACATTGAAATATCCGGCCGGGCGAATAAGGGCCGCGAGCCGTTTCCTCGAAACTTTTCTCAAGGCCTTGGGCGTCAGAAGCCGCTCGGCTTTTAAATTAGAGATGGCCTTCTCGACATTGCGCCACGCCGTGTTTTGCGTCAGCACCGCCCCCACCATGACTTCAAAGGGAGTCTCGGCAGGCCACCAATGACGGGGCCCGTAGTGCCGACGAAGCGAGCGATAAATTTCAAGAAGCTGGCGTTGCGTAGGTCTTCGTCTTGGAAAACGGGTAGGTTTCAATGACTTCATAATGGGCGCCGCTGGGTGTGAGATGACTTTCAAAGAGGACGATTCGGTCCATTCGCCGAGGAGGGGTAGCCGGGAAATCCAGGTTGACCGGAAGACGCTGCTTGCCACCATCCCGGACACGGCCCACGGTGAGGTGCGGCGTAAAGACCTTTTCTTCAACCGGATATCCCCCTCGGGACAAGGTTCGCGAAATCCCTGCTTGAAGTTCCTTGAGGGGCTCAACGTTTCCCTCAATCCCCATCCAAAAAACTCGAGGACGACTGGACGACGGGAAGGCACCCGTACCGTGCAGGAAAATTTCAAACGGGGCGAACTGCTGGGTCAGCGGACGGACGAGCCCGCTGACTTGTGCCACGGCTTCTTTTTCAAGGGAACCAAAAAAATGAAGGGTCACGTGAATCTCCGCGGGCTTCACCCAGCGGACGGCCGGGAATTCCCGCACCCATTTTTCGAGGACGGGAGCCACCTCGGCTTGAAAAGCGTCTGAAAGCGGCAGTGCAAGGAAAGCCCGGATTCGCCCGGCCCCTACCGAAGCCATTGCCACAAATGCTCGAGCAATTTCTTGGCGGAGCGCGCCTGAATCTGCTGCCGGTCGCCCGTGAACTGTTCTTCCCAAGCCGCCTTTTTTTGGGAGGAACTCACCGCCAGATAAACCAAGCCCACGGGTTTCGACCGACTACCCCCTCCCGGCCCTGCGATTCCTGTGACGGCCAGACCGAGCGTCGTTTTGAGCCGGCTTCGAATGCCCTCGGCCATCGCCAGGGCGGTCTGACGGGAAACCGCACCCCTTCGATGAAGGAGTTCCTCCGGCACGTTCAACAATCCCGCCTTCACTTGATTGTGGTAGCTCACGACCGCGCCCCGGAAATAGCGGCTTGCCCCCGGAGTCCGCGTGAAAATTTCGGACACCCGCCCGCCCGTCAAGCTCTCCGCCACGGAAATCGAGCATCGTTTCTTGACCAGTATTTTCCCCACGACCGCCTCAAGGCTTTCATCTAAAAAACTGTAAATGTGACCCCGAAGGGCCCGGCGCGCGTGCCGCTTGAGACGGCGAATGAGGAAGCCAGAATCCGCATAAAGACGCAGTCCCACCTCTCCCACTTCCGGATAAATCCCAAATTGAAAATCCCCCAATTTAAAAAAGGATTTTCCGAGCCGCTGCATAATCGACGGCTCCGAAAGGCCCACGGTCTTCACGACCAAGCTCGAAAGAGGTTTGAGGCCACGGAACTTTTTTTTGAGGAGAGGCTTAATCCGGAATTCAAAAAGACGCGTGAGTTCTCCGGGGACACCCGGCAGGACCACGATGACCTTGCCCCGGTCTTCGATGACAAAGCCGAGCGCAATTCCGAATTGGTTCAAAATGGGTTGGGCATTGGCCGGAAACTCGGCCTCCCGTCGAACGATGTCTGGGACTCGCTTATGTCGCTTGTGGTAAAAGCGACGAATCAATCGGAATTGCTCGGATGAAAATCGGAGAGGGACCCTGAAAAAAGAGGCCAGCGCGTCACGGGTAATGTCATCGGGCGTGGGGCCCAGTCCTCCGCTCACGCAGAGGACGTCCGTCCCTCGAAGCCCACGTCTCAAGGCTTCTTCAATGGACCTGAAATCGTCCCGGCAGGCCGAGTGGCCCCGCACCTCAAAGCCGAGCTTCGTCAGCTCTTTTCCCAGGTAGGCCGCGTTCGTATTGAGAACGGTTCCCTGGGTGAGCTCGGTTCCAATGGACAAAATTTCGGCCGCGAACCGTGTATTCAATGGAAGACGAATCTCAGAATGAGCCAGGTGTAAACGCCGGCGCCCAAATCGTCCCAAAGAATCCCATTCACGCCCTTTTGTCTCTCTAGCCAGTTAATGGGAAAGAGCTTCGTCACGTCGAAAATCCGAAACAAAAGGAGGCCGACGAAAAGGGATACGAAGGTGACGGGTACTGCAAAAAACGCGAGGAGGATTCCGCAAAACTCGTCAATCACGATTTCGAGAGGATCTTCGTGTTCACTCAAGCCCAGCCGGGGAATGACGGCGTAGGTCAAAGCGATGAACACAAGAAAAACCAGCGCGTGAAGCCAGGGGTCAAAGGCCACGAGCGGGACGACCAAAAGCCCCAGCACGGTCCCATAAGTCCCGGGTACCGGCTTTAAATTTCCCACGCCGAGCGTGCTGACCGCCTTCAAAAAAAAGACGTCCCTCAATCCCTCCCGATTATTCAGAAAGAAAAGGATTCCCGAATAAACCGTCAGCGCGAGAGCGACCCACAAAAATAAAAAATTGAGCCATTGAGTCCCAGGTCCTGGACTCAAGAGATAAATGAAGGAAAAGGAAACGGAGGCGACCTGAAATCCAAATTTTATCTTTCCTGCCTTCTCGGCTCCTACCGCGCGGCCTTGAAAAAGCCAGACGAGCCTCGAGAAAGTGACCGCTACCTCGCGAAAGAAAATCGGAACCAGGAACCAATGAGAGTAAAGTCCCTTGGCCGAAAAGGTGGCGAAGGAGGCCAGAATGAAAATCTTGTCGGCTGTCGGGTCGAGGATGCGGCCCACGGCCGTCTCGAGTCGGTGACGGCGGGCGTACCAGCCGTCCCAAAAATCGGTCAAGGCTCCAAAGATGAAAAGAGAAATGGCGGTCACCAAGGGCATTCTCCCGCTGGAATGCGGGGCGAGGAGGAGAAAAGGAATCGTGACACCGATTAAAATTCGAAGAATGGACAGAAGGTTGGGGAAGAAAGCTGGGAGCGAGAGCTTCAAGGAAATTGGGATTCGGTCCACTCCCCCACCAAGTCGTATTCCCGGGTGTCTTGGATTCGGACCGGCACAAATTGACCCGCCTGAAGTTGCGCCTTCGAAGGAGCTTTGAAGAACACGTTCCCGTCTACTTCGGGGGCATCCATGTAGGTCCGACCCACCCACCAACCGGCTTCCTCGGCCTTGGCTTCAACCAGCACTTCAAGGCGCCGGTCCCGCAGGCGGCCGTTATTCTCATCCGAGATTTTTTGCTGAAGGTGCATGGCGCGGTCCAATCGTCTCCGCTTGATTCTTTCCGGGACCTGACCCGGCAACGTCGCGGCCGAAGAGCCTGCTTCGGTGGAATACGTGAAAATCCCCATTCGGTCGAACCGGGCCCACTCAATGAAATCCATGAGCTCTTGAAATTCTTCCTCCGTTTCCCCGGGATAGCCCACGATAAAAGTGGTCCGAATCGCCATGTCTGAAATTCTCGTGCGCAATCTTTCAATCAATTGCCTCGTGGCCCGCGCGTTAGTCCCCCGTCGCATGCTCTTGAGCACGCGGTCGCTCACGTGCTGGAGAGGGACATCCAAGTAGTGGCAAACCTTGTCGAGCGAAGCCACGGCTTCAATGAGCTCGTCGGTAACCAAGGAGGGGTACGCGTAAAGAATCCGGATCCAGCACAAATTTGGAATCTGATTCAGTTGTCGCAAAAGTTCGGCGAGGAGGAATCGTCCTTTCAGATCGTAGCCAAAAAAAGTGGTGTCCTGACCCGTGAGGACCAGTTCTCTAGCTCCTTCCGCGACCAACCGTGCGGCCTCACCGACCACGTCTTCCAATCCTCGGGAGCGGTGCTTTCCCCGAAAGGAGGGAATCACGCAAAAAGAACAGGTGTGGTCGCAGCCTTCCGAAATTTTAAGGTACCGCGAGTGGAGCGGTGTGAGACTCACCCTCCGCTCTGAGGAGGTCGAGAGATAACCCGGAACGCCAATCTCGGAGACTGACTCCCCGTCCGCCACCCGCTCCACAATGTCGGGGATCTTGGCATATTCCCCGGAACCGACAAAAGCGTCCACTTCTCTGAATTCTCTTTGGAGCTCAGGGGCGAAGCGCTGCGTCAGGCAGCCCATGACGATGAGCTTCTGAATGTTCCCTTGCTTCTTCAACTCAACCAACTGGAGGATATGGTCAATCGATTCTTTCTGGGCATCCTGAATGAAGGCACAGGTATTGAGAAGGGCCACGTCGCAATCCGCGACGGACTCTGCGAGGTGATACTTGCGGGGGTCAAGCTTGCCTAAGATGAGCTCGCTGTCCACGAGCGTCTTGGGACACCCCAGACTGAGAAGACCAATACGCCATTTCTTCATGGGAAGGCAAATAGTATATACGGAAGGGCCTAAAATTTCTTGGGGTTATTGCGGGGGGACGGTTTCGCCGCGCAGGGCCTGGGCCCGGTCTACGAGGATGTCGCGGGGCTTGGAGCCCCGGTGAGGTCCGACAATCCCCTCGGCTTCCATTTGGTCGACAATGCGGGCCGCGCGCGTGTAGCCCAACCGGAGGCGCCGTTGAAGGGTCGAAGAGCTCGCCACACCCGTTTCCATAACGACGCGGACCGCGTCGTCAAAGAGTTCGTCTTTTTCCTGCTCGGCTCCCGCTCCCTTCGCCTCCGAGAGAGAATCGATTTCGGGGTGAAATTCGGGCGCGCGCTGTTTCGCGACAAATTCTACGATGCGGGCGATTTCTTCGTCCACCACGAAAGCACCCTGCCCCCGGATGAGCTTGGCCTCGCCCGGTATCAGGAAAAGAAGATCTCCCTTGCCCAAGAGTTTGTCGGCGCCGTTCAAATCGAGCACGGTTCTGGAATCCACTTTGGAGGCTACCTTGAAAGAAATGCGGGCCGGAAAATTGGCTTTAATCACACCGGTAATCACGTCCACCGACGGGCGCTGAGTGGCCAGAATCAAATGAATTCCAACAGCGCGGGAAAGCTGAGCCAGGCGCGTGATGCTCGACTCCACCTTGTCCTGGGCCACCATCATGAGGTCGGCCAATTCGTCAATGACGACCACGATATAAGGAAGGATTTCCTCAGACTGCGCGTTGAACGACTGGATGTTGCGGACTCCCCGACTTGCAAAGAGGCGGTAGCGGTTGTCCATTTCCGTGACAACCCATCCGAGCGTGGCGGCCGCTTTTTTGGGGTCGGTGACAACCGGTGCCAGCATGTGAGGAATCGTTCCGTAGACGGCCAGTTCCACCATCTTGGGATCCACCATGACAAACTTCAATCGGTCCGGCGTGGAATGATACAGGAGACCCGCGATGATGGAGTTGACGCAAACGGTCTTTCCGCTCCCCGTCGTTCCGGCAATCAACAAATGCGGCATCTGAGTGAGATCGGCGATGAGTGGTTTCCCGCTCGTGTCCTTGCCGACGGCCAGGGGAAGCGCCATCTGGCCCGCCCTGAATTCACTGGATTCAAGAAGTTCCCTGAGCGACACCAAGGTGCTCTTCGTATTGGGAACCTCAATTCCGATGGCTGACTTTCCGGGAATGGGCGCAATGAAGCGGAGGCTCGTGGCCTTCAAGGCCAGGGCCAAGTCGTCGCTGAGACTCAGGATTCGGTTCACCTTCACCCCGGGGGCCGGAAGGAGTTCATAGCGCGTGATGACCGGGCCCTGTTCCACTTCTACGACCTTGGCCTCAATCCCGAATTCGCTCAAGGTCTCCTCCAACACCCGCGAGGTGTAGCGAAGGTCTTCTGTTTGAACCGCCGTGTGTTCGGGTTTTTTTAAAAGGTCCAGACCGGGAAGTTTGTATTCTCCCTGCTCGGCCGAGCCGGATTTCACGCGGACCGGCGCCGGTTCCGGCCGAGGTCCCTTCACCGCTTCCTTTTGAATTTCCCGGGCAGGCGTTGGGGCAATGGACTCCAGCTGCCGTTTGACAATTTTAATTTCAGCTTCCTCCAACGCGAATGATTTCTCCGGAGAACCGGGCGTTCGAAAGATGGGTTCGGCCGGAGGAGAAAATTCGCGGATTTTTCCTGCCTTCCTGAATTTCTCCTTCAGCCCCAATCCATTTTTGGGATGGCGAATCCGTTCGCGCATTCCCTCGAACCAATCCGTCCATCCGTGGATACGCTCGGAGGCCCCTTCAAAAAACCCGGTGAGGCTTTCCCACAAGGCCCTGACAAGAGGATAAATCAAAAAGTCCGTGGCAAGAAGGACGGCCAGGAGAAAACACGAACCGGTAATAATGTAACTGCCCATCGGACCGAAATATTCGAGGATCCGATTCCCCAAGACATACCCCACCGCCCCGGCGCGGAGAAATCGCTTTTCCGGATAAAAGGAAATCCCGAGAAAGACGGAAATCGCCACCAAGCCAATGGCGAGACCCACCACTTTGAAAACCTTCCGTTCGGGGATTCGCTGCTTGAAAAAGCACCACGCCCAGACCAGAAACAGTCCGGGGATGAGGTAGGAACCCAGACCAAAGGAAAGCGTCAGGAAAAAAGCCAGGTAAGACCCGATGACTCCGGTGGGGTTCAGCGGCTGAGGGCTGGGGGGGTAACTATAGAAAGGGATGTCCCGCGGCTCAAAGAATGCGAGACTCGCAATCGTGAAGAGCCCGAAAAGCAGAAATAGAACTCCGAAAATTTCATTGACGCGTTCTTTGCGCACGGGTTCGTCATCGCCCGGTGTGACCGAAACCGCCGGTCCCTCGGGTCGTTGGATTTAGTTTATCGGCCAGAACCAGCCGTGCCTTAACAACGGGTGCGACCACGAGTTGGGCAATCCTCATCCCCCGCGTGACCGTGAAGGTCTCGGAATGGGTGTTGTAAACAATCACCTGGATTTCCCCGCGGTAGTCGCTGTCTATCGTTCCGGGGGCGTTCAAAATGGCGATTCCCTCTCGGAAGGCCAGCCCGCTTCGGGGACGCACCTGTCCCTCAAACCCAAGAGGCACGCTGATTTGGAGTCCGGTGGGAATCAATCCCCGCTCCTTGGGTGAAATCGTGATTTCTCGTTCGATGGCAGCAAGGAGGTCGAGCCCGCTCGAGCCGTCCGTTTTGTATTCAGGAAGAGGCAGCCCGCCGTAATGAGGGAGACAGAAGACTTGAACTTCGCATTCAAACATTTCGCTTGAGGAGATTAGGACGGGCGTTCGGAGGAATGATGACGTGGAGGCCGATCCCGGTGAGAACGCTCGCGCCCCCCGGATCGCTCGTGTCTTTCACCGCGGTCGCCTTCCGGCCGGCGTTCGCGCTCGCGGACAATGGGCGGACCCTCCCCGTCCTTGGCTTGAATGATACTGAGGCTGACCTTGCCCTGGTCGTCGACCGAGATGACCTTGACGGGGACCACGTCCCCCACCTTCAAGTGGTCTTCCACGTTCTTGACGTAGCCTTCCGCAATCTCGGAGACGTGGACCAGACCGTCCGTTCCGGGAAGGATTTCACAAAAGGCACCGAAAGCCATGATCTTCCGTACACGCCCCTGATAAATTTTCCCGATTTCGGGGTCTTCCACAATGGCCTTCACGCGGGCAATGGCCGCTTCCGCTGCCTTGGGGTCACTGGAGGCAATTAAGACGCGGCCATCGTCTTCGATTTCGATCTTCGCGCCGGTTTCTTCCACGATTTTTCGAATGACCTTGCCGCCGGGTCCGATGACTTCACCAATCTTTGCCGGATTAATGTGAAGGGTTGTGATACGGGGGGCGTACATCGACAATTCATGTCGGGGCGCTGAGAGACAGCGGCCCATGATTTCGAGGATGGCAAGCCGTGCTTCCCTGGACTGCTCCAAGGCCTTTTTTAAAATTTCTTCGTTGATGCCTGGAATTTTTAAATCCATCTGAAGCGCTGTGATGCCCTTGGCCGTTCCGGCCGCCTTGAAATCCATATCGCCCAAGTGGTCCTCAATGCCCGCGATGTCCGTCAAAAGCTGCCAGTTCTTTCCGTCCGTGAGAAGTCCAATGGCCACGCCCCCCACGGGTCCTTTAATGGGAACTCCGGCATCCATGAGGGCCAGGGTGCCCCCGCAGACACTGGCCATCGAACTGGACCCATTCGATTCTAAGATGTCAGAGACGAGCCGCACTGTGTAGGGAAATTCTTCTTCGCCGGGCAGGACGGCTTTCAAGGCCCTTTCGGCCAGGGCCCCGTGTCCGATTTCACGCCGGCCAGGCCCGCGGTTGGGCCCCACTTCACCCACACTGAAGGGAGGAAAATTGTAATGAAGCATGAAACGCTTGTAGAACTCTCCCTCCAAGGCGTCAATCATCTGCTCGTCCGATTTCGTACCCAGGGTGGCCACGGCCAAGCTCTGAGTTTGTCCCCGAGTAAAGAGGGCCGAACCATGCGTCCTTGGGAGAGCCCCCACCTCGCAGGTGATTTCCCGGAATTGACGGAAGGGCCGTCCGTCCGGTCTTCGTCCCTCCTGCAAAATGATTTCCCGCACCCGTTTCTTTTCGAGTTCCTCGAAGATGTGCCGGACGTGGGCCTCTTTAAAGTCGGCACGGGTCGAGTCAAATTGGGCCAGGACTTTTTCGTAAAGCTCGCTGACCTTGTCTTCCCGTTCTTCCTTGGAACCGAGGTCAAAGATTTTTTCGAATTCGCCTTTGACCACGGCCGAAACCTTTTGCTGGACCTCGTCGGAAATCTGTCTTGCCTCGACCTTCAGTTTTGGTTTTCCCGCCTTGGCCTGCAGCTCTTTCTGAGCCCGAATCACGGACTGGAGCGCCTTCTGTCCCTCCAGGATGGCTTTCAACATTTCTTCTTCCGTGAATTCCATGACTCCGGCCTCTAGCATGATGGTCTTCCCTTCCGTCCCAGCCACCACCAAATCCAGCGTTCCACTTTCCATTTCCTGGTAAGTGGAATTCATGACGAGCTCGCCGTCCACGCATCCCACGCGGATGGCACCCACGGGCGTCGTATAGGGAATGGGAGAAATCATCAAGGCCGCGGAAGCACCGATGAGCGATAGGACATCCGGGCAGTTCTCTCCGTCCACGGAAAGGACGGTGGCCATGATTTGGACCTCATTGCGGTAATCGTCAGGAAAAAGCGGGCGAAGGGGGCGGTCGATGAGGCGTGAGCTTAGAATTTCTCTTTCCGAAGGACGCCCCTCCCGTTTGAAGTATCCTCCGGGGATCTTTCCGGCCGCGTAGGTCTTTTCGCGATAATCCACCATGAGCGGGAAGTAATCCTTCTCCTCATTCACGGTCCGCGAAGCCACTACCGTCACCAAGACGACGGTCCCACCGCACTGGATGGTGACCGCTCCGTCTGATTGCTTGGCCAACTTGCCGGTTTCTAAAGTGAGCTCTCGATTTCCGAAGGACGTCGTGACGCGGTGAATGGGCATGCTGAATTATTTTCTAAGTTCGAGGCGGGTAATCATCTTCTGGTAGGCCTCGGGGCTTTCCCGTCTGAGGTAATCCAGAAGGCGCTTTCTCTGCCCCACCATTTTCAGAAGACCGTATCGGGAGTGATTGTCTTTCCGATTGCCCTTGAGGTGTTCCGTCAAATAATTGATTCGTTCCGTCAGAAGGGCGACTTGAATCTCGGGCGAACCCGTATCCTTCTTATGACGGTGATGCTGAGAGATGATTTCCTTCTTCTTTTCAACCGTTAACGCCATTGAACTCCCTTTCTTCGCTCCGCTTCATTCTAACTCTCGATGAAAGCTTGAGTTGGGGTAAAAACGAAGATGTTAGTATAGCGGAGCGGCGTCCTTTTGTAAAGACTTCTTTCCTTCAAAATACCGAAGGGCGTCGGAAATGTCTTGCCGAATCGCCCGGATGAGGGAATCTGCATCTTCAAACTGCTTCTCTTCCCGCAGCCGAGGATGAAACACGACCTCCACGGTCCTCCCCAAAAGGTCGCCAGCCGGTCCATCCAAGAGATGGACTTCGGGAACTTCGGGTCCGTCCGCTTCAAAGGTGGGACGAACGCCTTGATTGAGCACGCCGCGCCACCAGGGTCCGGGGTTTTCCTTTTGAAATTCGAACTCCTCCTTTTGATGGGCTGGCTTCAGATGAAAACGGTATTCCCTTACTTCAACCGGATAAACTCCCCGGGGTGGGAGGATCTCACTGTGGGGCCGCAAATTTGCCGTCGGAAATCCGAGGGCCTTCCCCCTGCCCTTTCCGCGCACCACGCTCGCAAAGATGGAAAACGGCCTTCCCAAAAGCTGTCCGGCACGGCCGAAATCGCCCCGCCCAATCACCTCTCGAATCAAAGAGCTCGATACAAACTCACCCTCCACGGACACGGGTTCGGCTTCAAAGAAATCAAATCCGAGACGGGAGGATAACTTCTTCATCAAAGACACGTCTCCCTTTCGCTCGAAACCAAAATGGGCGTTGTACCCCAGATGAATTTCCTTCACCCGAAGCTCTTTCACCAGCCAATCTCGGACAAAAACTTCGGGGTCTGTCCGGGCAAAGTCGGTTGTGAAAGGAAGCAGAAAACAAATTTCTATTTCCTTTTCTGAAAAAAATAAAAGTCGGTGCTGCGGTGAGGTCAAAAGTGCCGGCCCCCGATCGGGATGAAGGACCCGCTGGGGATGCTCGGAAAACGTCAGAACAGCCGGAACACCCCGGAGGCGGCGTGCGTGGTCCTTGACGGCATCGAGGATGGCTTGGTGACCGCGGTGGACGCCATCGAAATTCCCCAAGGCCAGAATGAGGGGTCGCGAGGAATCACTTTGATAAGCTCGAAGATGGGTCCAGACCTTCATCGCCCCAAAAAGGCAAACGGTCGGAAGGAAGAAAGCGGTGCAACCCGGTGTCCCAGTTCTTCCAGGGTGAAATTTTTGAGCTCTTCAACGGTGGCCGCTTGTTCGAGCTTGAAATCACCAGACCGGATCCTCCGAAGCTCGCTCAGCGTGGCATGGCAGCCCAGCATTTCGCCGATATCGTGCACCAGCGTTCTCAGGTACGTCCCTTTGGACACCCTCGAAAAAAATTTCACGTAAGGGCCTTGCGGGGCCTCCGCCCGGAACTCATAGACCGTAATCCTTCTTTTCTCACGCGGCACCACGGTCCCCCGCCGGGCCAATTGGTAAAGCCGGACCCCCTTGTAGCGAATGGCCGATATCATGGGCGGCATCTGTTCAATCTCGCCGAGAAAGTGAGGAAGGACCTTTTGAATTTTTTCGAGCGTGATTCCTTCCCACGGCGCCTGCTGAAGAACCCGTCCGTCCCGGTCGTGAGAGTCTGTTTCCACACCCAGTTCAAACGTGCCGTAGTACTCCTTGTCGCAGGAACTGAGCTCCTGGGAAAGTTTCGTCGCCCGGCCCAAGAGGAGAACGAGGACGCCGGTCGCCAAGGGATCGAGCGTACCCGCGTGACCCACCTTGGAAATCCGGAAGCGCTTCCTGACGAAGGCGCAAACGTCGTGCGAGGTCCAGCCCTTGGGTTTGTCGACTGCCAGGACGCCTTCAATGATCTTCGTGGAGGGCTTCATTTGAATCCGGACTGTTTCTGAATCTCTTGCAGGATGGCCTGAACTGCCTCCGGGAGACTTTTGTTGATCGTACAACCCGAGGCTTTTTTGTGGCCGCCGCCGCCGAAGGCCGTGGCAATCTGGTTCACATCGTACTTTTCCTTCGATCGGAATGAAACCTTGACCTCATTCGGCCGCTGCATCTCGCTCAAGAAAAAAGCGACCTTGACCTCCTTGATGTACTTTAAGAAATCAATGAATCCTTCCGTGTCCTCATAGGTGCCCTTGGAATGCTTGAGATCCTCGCGGCTCATCGCCACCCAGGCCACCTTGCCGCCGAAGGCCGTCTCGACCTTCCCGAGGAGGCGGCTGTAGAGGGAAAGTTTATTCAGCGAATAAGTCGCGTAGAGCTCTTCATTGATTCGGTCGATGTCGATGCCGGTGTGAATCAGCTCGGCGGCAATCCGGTGCGTGTGGACGCTCGTGTTGCTGTATTTGAAGGAGCCCGTGTCCGTCGAGAGGGAGACGTAAAGCGCGGCCGCTTCCTCCTTCGTGAGGGTCATCTTGAGTTCTTTGACGATGTCATAGATGACTTCCCCGCAGGCCGCCGCCTCGGGCCGGACGTAATTGTACTGACCAAAGCAAGCGTTAGAAATGTGGTGGTCGATATTGAAAATGACCGTGTCCGGCCGGAGGAGCTCTCTCACTTTTCCAATCCGCTCAAGTGTGGGACAATCTGCGACGACCAAGGCATCGAAACGGTTCTTGCGGACCTTGACGTCGTTAAAGACATTCCAGCGGTCTTGGTGTGGAAGACAATGAAGGCGCTCCGGGAAGGCGTCCTCGCAGACAATCGTGGTCTTTTTTCCGGCACGGCGGAGAATCGAATCCATCGCAATCACGCTCCCGACGGCGTCGCCCTCGGGATTGACGTGGGAGGCGAGAAGAAAATGGTCCGATCGCTTCAAACCCTTGCAAAATTCATCCAAGGTCGAAATTTTCATGGGAGAGGGTTTCACGACCGAGCCTTCCTTTTAACGAAAGTCTTGCGAGGAGACGGGCTCTCTTTTTCGGTACTCAATTCGCGCAAGATCCGCTCGATTCGTTCACCCCGTTGGGCTGACTCGTCCAGGTGAAAGGTGAACTTCGGCGTGAAGCGAAGCTTAAGCGACTCGGCGATCTCATGCTGAAGGAAACCCGCCGCATGTTCCAACGTCCGCTGGGTATCCACTTTCTGCTTCTCCTCCCCTAAGACACTGTAATACACACGGGCCGATTTGAGATCCGGGGCCACATCCACGCCCGTCAGGGTCACGAACCCGATGCGTGGATCTTTGAGCTTTCGGAGCACGATCTCGCTCAGCTCAGTCTGAAACAACGAAGCCATCCGGTCGGTGCGTCTGGACATGTTTTTGTCTCACAAGAACTCGATTTGAGAATCCAGCACTTCAATTTGCTTGACCGCTTCGGCAAAGTCAAGCACGCGGTCCAACACTTGGTTCGCGTAGCGTCGGTCGCCTGCCACGTGGGCCACACCGAGCGTCGCGAGCTGCCACTTGTCCTGTGAACCCATCTCCGAAATCGACACGTTGAACCGGTTTCGAATCCGGGTCACGAGACTCTTTAACGTAAGCCGTTTCTCCTTTAAGGAAAGGGCCTCGGGAATCCGGATCGATAAACTCATCACCCCGACAACCATTGCCGAATCACTTGGGCCGCGGAGCGGTTGTTTTCTCCAGGCGGAAGGCCTCGAGGATGTCTCCTTCTTGAAGATCGGAAGACCCTTCGAGGATGAAACCGAACTCGTAGCCCTCGGCCACCTCGCGGACATCGTCCTTGAAGCGCTTCAAAGAAGCAAGCTTTCCGTCAAAGATCACACTCTTGGCCCGAAGAAGCCGAACCTTGCTCGAGCGTGTAATCTTTCCCTTGCTGACATGGGAACCTCCGACCGCCCCTACTTTGGAGGAACGAAATACTTTCTTCACTTCCGCGCGTCCTTCGAGCACTTCCTGATAAACGGGTTCCAAGAGACCCTCCATGGCCTTCCGGACATCCTCCACGGCTTCATAGATGATTTCGTAGGACCGGATTTCCACTCCCTCCGCCTCGGCCGTCTGAATTGCGCGGGGCTCGGCCTTCACGTGAAATCCGATGATGACGGCATCGGAGGCCGCCGCGAGCATCACGTCGGATTCGTTGGGCCCTCCCACGCCGCCGTGGATCACGCGCAAGCGAACGGCTGCGTCTGAAAGTTTTTCAAGCGATTGGGCGAGCGCTTCCACCGAGCCCTGAACGTCCGCCTTGATGATGAGTTTGAGTTCTTTGACGGCGCCTTCTTTAATTCGAGCATGCAGGTCTTCGAGGGTCAGGTGATGGGCTCCTTGCTTGACCCTTTCTCGAAGTTCAAGCGAGCGCTTCTCAGAAATTCGTCGCGCTGTTTTCTCATCTTCCGCCACGCGAAGGATCTCCCCCGCCTCAGGCACGCCGTTCAGCCCGTGGACTTCGGCCGCATAAGAGGGCCCCGCCTCTTTGATTCGCTTGCCGCGGTCGTTTTGGAGGGCGCGGACCCGTCCGAAATAGGGCCCGGCGATGACCACATCGCTCACTCGAAGCGTTCCCTTTCGAACAATGACGGTGGCCACGGGTCCCACGCCTTTCGTCAGACGGCTTTCGACGACCGTCCCCTCGGCCGGGATATCCGGGTTGGCCTTGAGTTCCAGGACTTCGGCCTCCAGAAGAAGCATTTCAAGAAGGTGCTCAATCCCCTCTCCTGTCTTGGCGGACACCTTGCAGAAGATGGTCTTGCCGCCCCACTCTTCGGAAACCAACTCGAGCTTTTGAAGCTGCATCATGACTTTTTGAGGATTGGCTTGCGGAAGATCGCACTTGTTCACCGCGACCACGATCGGGACTCCCGCCTCGCGCGCGTGGTCCATGGCCTCGATCGTCTGGGGCATCACCCCGTCATCGGCGGCCACCACCAAAACAACCACATCCGTGATATTGGCTCCGCGGGCCCTCATCGCCGTGAAGGCCTCGTGACCGGGCGTGTCGAGAAAGGTCACGTGTCCCTTGCCCGGGAGGTCCACCCCGTAGGCCCCGATGTGTTGGGTGATGCGTCCCGCTTCTTTCTCGGCCACATTCGTCTTCCGAATGGCATCCAAAAGGGATGTTTTCCCGTGATCCACATGCCCCATCAAAGTCACGACCGGAGGGCGGGTTTTGGCATTTTTTTCTTCGGGTTTCTTGAATCCGGATTTGGGAATTTTTTCTTCCGGTTCTTCAGGTATTCTTTCAACGGGAATGCCCAACTTGGCTCCCAGTTTCAAGACCACTTCCTCTCCAAGCAATTGATTCACATTGGCAAACACGCCCAAATCCATCAAGGCCTTAATCAATTCCGAAACCTTGACGCTCAACCGCGCGGCTAGCGTACCCACGCTGATGGGATATTCAAGACGAATTCGTTCCACCACTGCGGTTGCCGGCACGGAAGGAGGAGGCGGGGCCAGAGGAAGCGGGACCACCGGTGCGGGGGTCTTCGGCTCCGATCTTGCGGTCTCTGGTTTTTGAGGCTCAGCTTTTTTGACTTCCGTTTTCTTGACGGAAGACACGGCAGGCCGCGCGGCCGGTGCCGGTTTTGCTGGCACGGGTTTTGCCAGCGCCGGCTTTTCGGACTGAACGGTCTTCTTGGGCGCCTTCAGACCGGCCTTGACGCGGGTGATGGCTTTTTCATCGAGCCGGGCCATATGGTTCTTGGCTTCGATGCCCAGCTTCTCAAGCTTCTCGAGAAGTTCTTTGCTTGAGAGTTTCAGTTCCTTCGCAAGCTCGTGAACGCGCATTTCACGCCTCTCCTTCTGGCCCGGGTTCCGGCAAGGCTTGAGAATCAGGTTCCGGTGAACTTTCTGGAAGTTCGGGTTCTTTCGAATCTGAAATGGGGGTCGAAAGAATATCAGGTGAGGGCTTTCCGCTTTCCAAGAGCTTTTGGTGCGCGGACCGGAAAATTTTTTCCGCCGTTTTGGCGCCGATACCCTTGATCTTCGTCAATTCTTCGGGCGGGGTCTTCAAGATGTCCTTCAAGGTGGTAATGCCGGCCTGATTCAAGCTCTCCAAGATTTTGGGACCGACTCCATCCAAGGTTGAGATGGGAACTTTTTGAGAAAGACTTCGAACATCGAGGCGCCAGCCCAATAGTTTCGAGGCGAGGCGAACGTTCTGTCCCTTCTTCCCGATGGTGAGAGAAAGCTGGTCATCGGCCACGAAAATTTCGGCCGCCTTGTCTTTTCGGTTCATTTTAATTTCGGCGATCTCGGCGGGTTTGAGCGCCTCCCGGATGTAGGCCTCCGTGTCCTCGCTCCACCGGATAATGTCAATCTTCTCGCCCCGAAGCTCCCGGACAATGTTTTTCACGCGCTGACCTCTCATCCCCACGCAGGACCCCACCGGGTCCACCTTGGAATCGGACGAACAGACGGCGATCTTGGTACGTGACCCCGCCTCCCGAGCGACTCCTTTAATCTGCACAATGCCATCGTGGATCTCAGGGACCTCGATTTCAAAGAGACGCTTCACCATCCCCTCGTGTGCGCGGGAAAGAATGATTTCCGGCCCGCCGGGGGTTTTCTTCACCTCCAACACGTAGGCCTTGATGAAATCTCCCTGCCGAAATTCATCCTGGGGCGATTGCTCTCGCGCGGGAAGGATTCCTTCCGTCTTTCCCAAATCCACGATGATGGCCCTTTTCTCAAAGCGATGGACCGAGCCGGAGACGAGGTCTCCTTGTTTTTTGATGAAATCGTCAAAAATGGATTTGCGTTCCGCTTCCCGGATTTTCTGGATGATGATTTGCTTGGCCGTTTGCGCGGCGATGCGGCCGAAGTCTGCATCCTGGATTTCCTTGCCATTCCGAAAGACATGGATATGGACCGTTTGAGGGTCGATCTGAACTTCGAATTCATCCGTTTCGGGGTAGGTCTTCCGGCAGGCAGAAAGGAGAGCTTGCTTCAAGGCCTCAAGAAGCGTGGCCTTGTCGATGCCCTTTTCCTTTTCAATATACTCCAGCGTCGCTAGAAGTTCTTGGCTCATGGGTACTTAGAAACAAAAAAGTGGGCATTCAGCCCACTTGTCGTCACTCCTCAGGTTATCGGTCGTTACGTATTATAGTGAAAAGGGAGGGCTTGTCAATCGAGGGATCGTCAAAGGAGCTGGCTCAGACCTTCTCGAAGCTCGGCTAGGAGGCTCGGAGAAAGTGCATTCTTTTGAAACAATTCGACCAGCTGAGTCTGAAGCGCGTTGATCCGGTCTTGTCTCTCACGCAAGAGTCGCAAGACGTGATTGAGGTCGTCTGCTGTCTCCGTAAAGTAATCTCCTTCCCGCAGATGGACGTCATCGGGGACCTCACCGTGAGCCACGCGGCGCAACACACTCTGGAATCGATAGACCGGTCCCGCCACCCGGTGGAGAAAGAAAACTCCAAAAACCACGATGATGAGGAGCGTCAGAAAAAGAATGAGACTGACTCGGTAGATGAGCTCATAGCTGACGTCCGACATCACCTCATAGGGGCTGACCGTTCCAAAGCGGTATCCCCCGCCCATGAGGGCTTCTCGGATCGTTGAGTGAATGACAAAGGCCACGGCCAGCGCCGAGACGATCAGAAGACTCAAAACGACCAACGTGAATTCGCGCTGAATCGGTTTGTGGATCAAGACATTCCGTAACCGCCGTTTGTAGGGACGCGCTGCGGTGATTTCCATGATTGTTCTCCTTTTAGCTAGCTGGTTCTAATATCGGGTTTTTCGAGCCAAGCTTGATTTTTCCGGGGCAGAAGAGCACGGATTTTGGGAAAGACACCTTCTTCAAAAAAGAGAATGATGTCCGGGACCACAAAAAGGGTGAGGACGGTCGAACTGAGGAGACCCCCAATCACGGTGATGGCGAGAGGAGACCAGAGTTCGTTGCCTTCCCCCATCCCCACGGCCATTGGAATGAAACCCATGACGGTCGCAGCCCTCATCATCAAGATGGGTTCAAGACGGTCAAGCCCTGCCTTGACCAAGCTTGCTTTTAGCTCCATCCCCTCTCTTTGAAGCACGTTCATGCGATCCACCAGCATGATGGCCTCATTCACCACGTAACCGGCCAGTAGAATAATTCCAATGAAAACGGGCTGACTCATCGGTTTGTGGGTGAGAGTGAGACTGGCCCAAATCCCGATGCTGGCGAGCGGCATCGTCACTTGAATGACGAGGGGCTGCCAGTAAGACTGGAAAAGACAGGCCATGGTTCCATAACACAAGGCGATCGACAGGATGACGGCCAGAGAAAGTTGCGACTTTCCTTTGATGAGTTCTTCAAAATATCCGCCGAACCTCCAATAATAATCATCCGGCCATTGGATATCATGGAGGGCCGCGCGGGCCTCTTTGGCCACCGTCTCGAGAGGACGGTGGACGTCTCCTTTGACAAACACGTAACGAAATTTATCCTTCCGGTCGATCGTCTGGGGTCCAAAACTGGGCCGAAAACTGGCCACCTCACCCAGCTGAACCTGAGAGCCTTCCTTGGTGGAGATGTAAAGCAGTGGGATATCTTCCACCTTCTGACGATAAATGGCCTGTAGCCGCGTGATGGTCTCGATCTCGAGCCCTTTGCTCAGCTCGTGAAACTTGGTGGGCCGCATTCCCCGCACCAGGGCGTGTGTGGAGTCAGCGATATTCTTCACCGTCAATCCATAGAGCGCGGCCCTTCCTTTGTCGACGACGATCGCGTATTCCGGGCGCTTGCGAAGGTCCGTCATCACCAGATTGGTCAAGCCAGGGATCTTCTGGACCCGTGAAGCCACTTCGTGCGCCAGCTTTTCCAAGACGTCGTTGTCTTGACCAAAAATGTTGATGACCAATTTCCGCGATTCGCCAGAGGTAGCCGCCCCCTCGTCGACAATCAAACTGAAATTCTGGTGAACTTCCTTCACCGCTTCATTCCCCTTTTCATCAATCAACTTCATGATTTCTTCTTTCGAATACTTGCGCTTATTTCTCGGCACGAGCTTTGACACAATTCGGATTTCATCCTTGCGGACCGTCGAGGAAAAAAGCTTCACGTCCGGGATCTTGGCCAAAAGCGCTTCGACTTTTTTGACGGCCTGGTCATTGACCTCAATCCGGGCACCCGCGAGGGGAAAGATGACGATCGCGAACTCATTTTCCTCCATGGTTGTCGGCCAATCGATGTCCTTATGAATGAGACCCCACAAAGCCACCGCGAAAATGGCGAGCGTCACCAACAAGACCGCTCCCCGATGACGGTAATTCTTTTCGCATACCTTCACATAACCCTCCAGGATTCCCTTCAAACGTTCATGCATCTTTTGACTCTGTTCCTGTCTGGAAAGAACCAAGGAGGGGTGGGCACGGAGCCACTCTGAGAGCGTCACCGGGACCAGCATCACCGCCACAAAGATCGAAATGATGAGCGAAAAAGTCACCGTGAAGGCAAACCCTTGGTACATCAGCTGGATGTTCTTATCAATCAGAACAATCGGCAGGAACACGATGATGTTGGTCGCCTGCGAAGTCACGAGCGGGAGCCAGACCTCTTCGGTGCCGATCCTTGCCGCCCTTTCGATATTCATTCCCTCGTCCAGCTTTTTCAGAATGTTTTGCAGAACGCAAATAGAGCTGTCCACCAGAATGCCGATCGAAAGGGCAAGTCCGCTCATCGTCATCACGTTGATGCTAAAGCCAAAAAAATTCATGAAGATAAAGGTGGCGATCACGGAAACCGGAATGCACATGAGGACCACGAGGCTGAAAAACACGTTTCGAAAAAACAAAAAGATAACGAGACCCGTCAAAACCATTCCCTCAAAAAGAGAGTGCCAGACACTGCCGATCGCCTTCTCGATGCTGTGCGCCCGGTCGGTCACAATGATCGCGTTGTAATCCGCCTTCGATCTTTCGTTGAAATCGCGGACCATGGTCCGGACCGCACGCGCCACCGGGATCGTCCGGGCCAAACTGGTTTTCTTCACGTAGACCGTGACGTTTTCATTGAGATTCAATCGGGCGTAGTCTTCCGCTTCCATATAGGTATCCTTGACCGTGGCAATTTCTTTGAGGGGAATGATGGTCCCTTGGCGAGTGGCCTCAATCCCCAGCTCTCCAATCTCCTCCACGGAAGTGAAAGCACCCATCGAGCGGACGGCAAACTCCAAGGTCCCGCGATCCACCTGCCCGGCCAGCAGGTTGACGTTGCTCCGCCCCAGTACGTCCATCACGCGCTCAATGGAAATGTTGTAGGCAAACATCTTGTCGCGATCCAATTCGACCAGAATTTTTCGGGCCTTTCCGCCGTAAACCTCCACACTCGCGACCCCGTCAATCCGGGTCAGGATGGGAGTGAGTTCCTTGTCCACCATTTCTCGAACATCTTCGGAGGAATGCTTTTCCGAGGTCACCGCAAACACGACGATGGCTTCATCTCCCTCTGTGAAATTCGCGATCAGCGGTTTTTCGATTTCTGAAGGCAGCTTGGGTACCACTCGAGAAAACTTTTCGCGGACCTCAAGGGCCGCATATCGCATGTCCGTCCCGGGATCGAACTCAAGCGTTACACGGCTCTCGGCTTCCCGAGAGTGGGAGTAGAGATTGTTCACGTGAGCCACGGTGGCAACGGCTTCTTCCACGGGCTTGGTGATCAATTTCTCCACCTCTGCGGGGGGGAGTCCTCCCCGCACCCGTACGATCACGCTGATAATCCCGTGGCTTTCTCCCTGATACAGTTCCACTTGGAGCTGAAAGACGGAAACAATTCCCATGATCAGGATGCAGAGGAAAATCATGGAGGTGAAAACCGGGTGTTTGACTGAGAACGAAGGAAGTCCCATGACCTCTTATCCTCCGACCTCGATGACTTCGCCTTCCTCCTGGCCCGAGAGCTTATTCGTGAATCTCGTGACCAGAATGACAAGACACGGAAGCACAAAAAGAGTCATGAAGGTTGATGTCAAGACACCTCCGATGGTTGTGATGGCCAGCGGGGCCCGAAGCTCGGAGCCTTCTCCCAATCCCAAGGCGATCGGGAGCAAACCAAACACGTTCGTCAGAGCGCTCATCAGAATCGGCCGCGTCCTCACTTTGGATGCCTCAAAAGCCGCTTCGATCAGGGGGGCACCTTCCGCTCGACGTTGGTTAATGTATTCCATGAGAATGATACCATTGTTCACCAGCACGCCTCCCAACGTGACCATACCGAGAAGCGAGATCACGTTGAGAGAGGTGTGGGTCAGATAAAGAGCCGTGCCGACTCCGATGACGCAGAGCGGAATGGCCACCATGATCAGAATGGGCTGGGTCAGTGACTCAAACTGGGCGGCCATGATCATGTAGTTCAGCAAGAGAGCGAGAAAGAGGGCGAAGTAGACTTTTTTAAATGACTCCTTCACCTCCCGGGCCTGCCCGGACAAGACGACCTGATAATCGGGAGGAATGGTCAGACTTTGGAGCATCGCCTGAACTTGTTCCAACACCTTGGACTGCTTCATCCCTTTCTGGATGTCCGCGGAGACGGAGATGGTCCGCTGTTGGTCCTTGCGCAGAACCTCACTCGGGCCCATTCCGTGCTTGATTGCCGCAATCTCCTTTAAGGGGATCATCGTGTCCAAAATCTCTGAATAGAGGAGCAGATCGCCGAGGTTTTCCATCTTCTCGCGGTCCTTCCCGCTCAACCGGACCCGGATATCAAACTCACGCCCCCCTTCTCGATAGGTCGTGGCGACCACCCCGTCCAAAGCCGCCTTGACGGTGAGAGAGACGTCGAGCGCCGAAATGCCATAAAGGGCCGCTCGCTTCTTATCGATCTCAAGCTTGGTCTCGGGAGAAGGCTCTCCCACGTCGTCCCGAATTTCAATCACGCCCGGGATTCGGGCCAAACGGCCTTTGATGTCTTTGGCCAGCGGGATTGTCTTTTCAAATTCGAACCCTTTGATTTCAATCAGGATGGGCTTCGCGCTTCCACCTGCAAACTGAAATTCGCTCTCTTGCAGGACCACTTCGACTCGCCCTTCCCTCAAATTGAATCCGTTGATTTTCTCCCGAAGCTCGTCCACCACCGCGGAAGAACGTCGCTTGCGTTCCTTCTGTAGATTAACCAGGATGAGGGCCTGAGACGGGCGCAACGTTTCGACCTTCGCTTCCTCTTTTTTCCCCTTGGCATGCCCGATCGTCACCGCGGTACTCTCCACGTCCTGCGTTTTTAAAAGAACATTTTCAATGAGCGTTGCGATTTCGTTCGTGATCTCGAGCCTCGTCCCAAGGGGCATGTCAATCTTGACCAGAAATTGGCCCTGGTCCACCTTGGGCAGCACTTCCCGATCGAGGGACTTGATCAAAAGAATGCCGATCATGGCTGTCGCGAGTGCGAAAAGAACGATTTTGCCCATGAGCTTATTTTGCTCGGAGACGTCCTTCATCTGCAGGAGCTTCGATTCGAGCCCCCTGACCCAGTCGATGGGCTTGTATTCCTTGAGTTTGGGTTCGAGCTTGGTGCAAAGCATCACCACGAACGTGACCGTGAACAAAAAGGAAATCAACTGAGAGTAAATCACGGTCCAGGAAAGATCTTTGAAGAGCTGCCCCGCCACTCCCGGAACAAAAAGGATCAAGGGAAAAAAGACAGCGACGTTGGTTAGCATGGAGGAGAAAATCGGCCAAAACAATTGGTCCGTGCCTCGAATCGCGGCCTCCTCTCCCCCCATTCCGTTCTGGCGCAAACGATAAATATTCTCCACCAACACCACCGCCAAGTCGGCGATACTTCCAATACTGAGGGCAAATCCTCCGATGGACATGGTGTTGATCGAAACCCCCTGAAGTTGCATCAAGAAGAAGGTGGCAATCACGGAGACGGGAATGGTCAAAATCACGATCAGCGCACTTTGGAAGGAACGAAGGAAAAGAAAAAGCACGACAAACGAAAGCGCAGCCCCTTGCTCTCCTTCACTGACCAGATCGTCTAGGGATTTGCGGATAAAAATGGAGTGGTCGTAAATGATTTCGGCCTTGATCCCCCGGGTGTCCAGCTCTTCCTGGAAGGACGCAATCACCTTCTTGATCCTCTCCACCACCTGAATCGTATTGGCGTCCGTTTGTTTTTGGATGGAGATCGAAATGTTTTCCTTTCCCTTGTAGCGGGAGATGCTGGTTTTTTCTGAAAAGGCGTCTTTCACCTCCGCGACGTCTTTGACAAAGACCAATCGTTTCTGTTCTCTCCCGCGCTCCAGTTCTTCTCGAAGGGCATCGATCGTCTTGCGGGGTCCGGTGTCGCCCCGTTCCAAAAATTCAGGCCGTCTTTCGGTCCGGATCCGCTGGACGATGTCCGTTCCGACGACGGAAAAGGCAATGTCACGCACCGATTGGAATTCTCCCATCGTTCGAATCAGGTATTCATAGAGTCCTTTTTTGATGCCGCCGGCCGGGTAGGAGACATTGGTCTTTTCAAGGCTGTCGGTCAGCTGGAGAATCGAAAGGTTGCTCGCCTGAAGCCTTGCCTGGTCCACATTAACCTGAATTTCCCGATCCAGACCTCCGGAAAGACTGACCGAGGCCACCCCTCCCACTTTTTCCAGATTATCTTTGAAGATCCGTTCAGCCTGCAACTTCAATTGAATGGGCTTTAACTTCTCCGAGGCAACCGAAATGATAAGGATCGGCCTGGAGAGCGGATCGAATTTCAACACCACTGGGTCTCCCGATTCCTTGGGGAGTTTCTCCTTGGCCAGGTCGATCTTTTCGCGAACCGCCAGGGCGGCAAAGTCAATGTCCTGGCCCCAGCCAAACGAAATGAGGATGGTGCTGCGTCCCTCCTGGGAAACGGACTCCAGGCGCTTTAGTCCAACGACGGAACCGACCGCCTCTTCGAGGGGCCGCGTGACGAGGGTTTCAATTTCTTCGGGGGCCGCATTGGGGTATTCGGTTACAACGGTGATTTGAGGAAAAGCAATGCGCGGAAAAAGCTCTTGGGGCAGGCGGGTGAAGGCGATGAGTCCCAGGAGTATGGCTCCTGAGGAAAGCATGACCACCGTCACTCGTTTTTTAACAGAGAAGGCGGCGATGCTCATGGAAAACGGGGGTCAGAGTTCCGCTTCTTGAGTTTCCAAGATCTTGATTTGTTTCTTGTCCTCGAGTTGCTCGAGTCCCGATGTGATGATCAGTTCCCCCTCGGTTAGACCCGAGTCAACCTGACTGTAATCCGGGCGTGTGTACCCGATCGTGATCGCTCGTTTCTCCGCCACATTTTTCTTAGGGTCCGCCACATACACGAATTGGTGTCCTGTCTCGCCTTGGAGAGAATCGGTCGGGATTGCGAGCGTATTTTTCTTGCTGTAAAGCAGGATCCGGACCCTTGCAAACATTCCGGGCAGGAGGAGATCTTCCGGATTTTCAAGTCGCACCTTCACCGTGGCGGTGCGGCTTTTTCCGGCGACGACCGGTGCGATGTTTTCAATGACCCCTTCGAAGGTCTTGTCCGGATAGGCGTCCACGAAAACACGGGCCTTTTGACCCAGCTGGATCTTGTTCACGTCCCGCTCCACGACTCCGAACTCGGCATAGACGTAGGAAGTCATAATGTGCGTGCCGAGAAGCGTGTTCGCCGAGATGGCCTCCCCTTCCTCCACGTTCAATTCTCCGATCATTCCTTTCGAAGGGGCATAAAGGTTGGATTTCTCCAACATCGCTTCGTTGGCCTTGGCCTCGAGGCGGGCCGATTCCCCCGCATAGCTGGCCTTGTCCACTTCGAGTTTGGCATTGTCAAGCGTCGCCTGGGGAATCGCTCCGATTTCAAACAGTTTTTTATGATCGTCGTATTTTCTTTGAGCGATGGCTGTATCGGCCTCCGCCTTGCTCAGCTCGGCTTGCGCGCGTTTGAGCCGAAGCAGGATGTCATCCTGTTTGAGGGAAAGGAGAAGCGCCCCTTCCTCGTAGCGTTCTCCTTCCCGGTAATTGATGGAGCTGATGACGCCCGGGACTTCAAAACTCAACTTGAACTCCACCGCCCCTTTGATCGTACCCAGTGTGTTGAGCGTATCCTCGTAGTTGAAGCGCCCCACCTTGAAGACTTTCACGGGCACCACATCGGGTTTGGCTTCGGTTTTCATTTGTTCCGAGAGGGGCACGCGCCCGTGTCGGGGCCTGAAAACACATTGCTTGGCCATAAACAAGAGCAAGAGGATGCCCAATCCCAAGGCGACCTTGCGTCGATTTTTCTCAATCAATGGTCGGATCATGGAAGGCGCCTTGGATTCGGCCTTGTGCCAATGCGGCCGCCCCCGATCGATGAGGATCTCCACGAAAGGCGCGGCCCGTTCTCCCAAATAGCGGAACAGTGTCTTTACAAGCGCCCGGATCCGGTCGACGAAGCTTTCTTCGGGTTGGGGAGGGATAATGATGGGTGAATCAGACGCCATACCGCTCCTCCATCGGGAGGAAATCACGGATCCCGATGGCGCGATTTAACTTTGATTTGGCCTTGAAGAGGTCGGCCAACGCCCCATGGAGCTTCTTCCGCTCTTCGGCCAGGTCCATCTCGGCTTGAAGGTACTCGGAGATCTCGATCTCGGCTTTATCGAGCCGGATTTTCGCGAGATCCACCAACCGATGGCGGTACTGGTTCCGCTTGAGCGTGGACTCGACCTGAATGCTGGCTTTATGATAATCAAAGTAGGCCTCTTTGACTTCCCGGATGACTTCCTGTTCTTTTTTCTCCAGCTCAACGACTTGTTCCAGCTTCTTGACCTGGGCCTCTTTGAAGTCCACATAATCTTGGAGCCCGTTCAAACCGCCGATTTCCATCCGCCGTTTGTCAATCGCGGATCCGGCCCCTTGAAGAAACTGGCTGATTGAGGGAGCGCTCTCGTTGCGATTAAAAATGTACTTCATCTTGCTGCCGAGAACATTTTGCGAGACCTCGAGTCCGAGCATCCATTCGGGGTTGCTGCGCGGACTGTCTGAAAGTCGCGTGAAAGCTTCCGCCAATTCACCCATCTGCATCGTGAGGTCCACGCGCGGGAGAAGCGCCCCCCGTCCTACTTTTTCCTGTAATCGAGACGCACGAAGTTTCGCCGCCTCCACCTGAAGTTCCGGCCGGTTCTGGTAGGCCAGGTCTACAAATTCGTCCAAGCTCTTTTCAAGACCCAGCTTCTTCAGTTCGGCCGACTCCGCTTGGGCTTTGTTGTGCGGGTCGGATTTTTCAATCAATTCATCCAGGTTGTAGAGCGGGGCCACGTCGATCTCGCCCCCCTGATAGCCCAACTTCAAGTAACGCTGAAGGTCGAGCTTGGCCAGCTCCAATTCCTGCTTGATGGTTTCCATGTCGTATTGCAACTGACCCGACATGGATTCCACGTTGAGGTACTCGATTTCAGAGATGAGATTCTGTTCATGCTTTTCCTTCGAAATTTGATACTGCCTCCCGGCCCGTTCAGTTAATTTCTTCCGGTCCTCATAAACTTCGCGGGCCCGGTTGTATTCGAAATAGGCCTTGGCGACTTCGTCCACGATTTGGTTGAGGATGGCATCGTATTCTTTCTTGGCGGCCTTGAACTGCTCCCGTTCCATTAAAAATGTGTTCCAAAGGATTCCGCCCCGAAAAACAGGCAACTTGAAGGTGGCGTGGTAATCCTTTCCGGTGAAGGCATCCCCTGAAAGACTCCCGTTTCGGAACTCAAAATTGAAATCAAAAGAGGGCAGGAGTTCTCGGCCGGCTACCAAAATCCGCCTCCGGGCCACGCTGATCCGCGCCTTGACCGCCTTTGCTTCGGTTGACACTTCAACGGCTCGCTCGACCACGGCCTGCAAGGCCTTGCTGGTCTGTTGAGCGAAGGCTTCTTCTGATTGAACGGTTTTCCGGTTGACGGTTTCTTTCACGAAGCCCCGATCCAAGTAAGGCATTTTCTTCCGGCGTTCCGCACGGAGGATCTTGACTTCTTCACCGATCGGAAAGGTGGAAGGAGGAGGTTCCACTTGGATCTGAGTGTCATGTTCTAATTTGTTATTGGAGGGAGACGCGGTTTGACTGTAGGCTCGGGGCGCCCACGCAAGCACGAAAAAGATAATAACAATTCTTTGAATCACAGCGGAATATTCTCCCTCAAAACCCCAACTCTCACAAGCTTTTATGTGTATTTTTACTGCCTTTTAATTATCGGCGGGGCCTAAAGTGGACTTGATCAGCCGAAATAGGCCAGTTTTTTGATGAGGGCGGCCAGGGCCGGCATGGAGCCGGAACGGGATTTCTTCTCCACGATGGCGGGATTGCCAAGCTGCCTTAGCTCAATCACTTCGTCTGAAGAAATCAGATCGGTCAAGATGAGGAAAGGAATTTGAAGGGGGTGCGACCGGAGCCTCCGATAAAGCTCGCGCCCCTCCCCTTCGGGCCAGCGTAGATCCAGAATGAAAACATGGGGTGAAAATTGTTCCATCCGCTGCGTCGCCTGTTTCACGTCTTGCACGATTTCAACGAGGAAGGACGGTCCGGTGCGATGATCGAAATAATCCTGAAAAAGTTCCCCCACTTCAGGGTCATCGTCGACTAAAAGAATCCGAAGAGGGTCGGGCAAGGGAATCCGTGCTGTCAAATGCTTTTGAAAATCGTGGAGGGAAGGAGGGGTGGAATCAAAAGCCCCGTCAAACGGGTAGCCGACTGTGGAAGCATTCCCCAAGCTGAAGGCCCGGAATTGGGGGTTGGAGGCCCGGTTCGCCTGCAAAGCGGCGACCACCTGCTTGGTCAAAAGATTGGGGTTGGCGAAGACCACATCCGGATTCCCTTGGCGGATCAACGGAAGCCTTTCCTCCACCGACTGCGTGACGGTGAGCTTGGAGGAGGTGTCCTCAAAGACCTCGGTCAGGTACTGGTTCCATTTCGCGTCATTTTGCAATACGACGATCTTGCGCTTCGGCATGGGGTCAGGCTTTGAACGTTTCGCCGGCTGGAACGCCGATCGGGTTCGTTTCTTCAAAGGCGGGCAACGTCAAGGCAAAGGTTGTCCCCACGCCGGGCTGGCTCTTCACTTTGATCTCGCCCCCGTGAAGCTCGATGATGTACTTGCAAATGTAAAGCCCCATCCCGGATCCCCGGCCGGGTCCTTTCGTGGTGAATCCGTAAGTGAAAATTTTCTTTTGGATTTCCTCCGGCATTCCGCTCCCGTTGTCGGTGAATTCGACGGACACCATTTTTGAATCCTCTTTCGAATCCTCGCCCGTCAGGCGCGCCTTCACCACGATCCTGGGATTCCTCCGGCCCGCCAGTGCGTGATAGGCGTTGATGAAGAGATTAAGAAAAACTTCCTGTAGCCGTTCCAAATCTCCCTTGATGAGGGGAAGACTCGAAGGGATGTCAAACTCCACTTCCGTTCCGGAGTTGTTCTCGAGATAAGTTTGGAACTGCACGAGCGGCAGAGTTTCCTCAAGAATCAGTTTAAGAGAAAGCGGCTCAAATTTTCCCTTTTCTGATTTTTTCAAAAGACCCGTCAGGGTGTTCACCACCGCTTTGATCCGGCCGATGTTTTGCTCCATTTTCTGAAAGATGTCGAGGATGTCCACTACCTTCAAGTCGGGACTTTTCTTGTACTTGAGGATCGTGCGGCTGACATTCATCGATAAAATGGTCAGCGGATTGTTGACCTCGTGACCCACCGAGGCTGCCAGCCGGCCCAGGGTTGCCATCTTTTGCTCGTGGATGAGCTGGGCCTGAGTGTTCTTGAGCTCTTGATTGGCCCGCCCCACTTCCTCGTTGATTTTCTGAAGTTCCTTTGTTCGGTGAATGGCCTCGTCATAGAGACGGGCGTTTTCAATCGCAATCGCCGATTCCTGCGCGATCGTGAAAAGAACGTTCAGGTCGTCCGTCGTGTAGTAATCCCCCGATTTTTTCTCTCCGAGAACGAGAACGTTGCGGAGCTCTCTCCCGAGAAAGCTGGGAATGCAACAGGCCGCTTGAAGCTCTTCCATTTGACGTTTGACTTGCGCGAAATCGTATTGAAAGGAAGGTTGTCCCTTGTCGGGCTTTTTTTGCGTGCCGGTTTGAATATGATCCCGGACCCGCTCGATATCGATTCCTTCCTTCTCCTGTTCCAAATAGCGCATCAATTCCTCCTGGACGGAAAGGCTGTAATCCTTTCCAAAACCTGGCGCATAACCGCGAAGGAAGCTGAGGCAAAAGATCCCCTCCTTCAAATCCCGCGTCAGGACCGCCGCATTCTTCACCCGCATTCGCATCGTGATGAAATGCGTTACGAGACCGAGTAAGTGATGCAAACTCTCAATCTGCGCAATTCCCCGGGAGGCATCCTTGAGAAATTTCTGGTAATCATATTTCTTTTGAAAGAGATATCTATCCGTCGTCTCAATCAAGAACGCCCGCATCGGTTCATAGCCCAACACAACGAGAAAAATGCTGATGGCCAGAGCAAATTCCCATCGAAATCCAAAGTAAGCCGTCAAAACTTCCTGAGTGATGAAAAGACCAAAGGAAAAAACGCCGAAGACAAAAGCCACGAGGCCCGCGAAGACGATGGTTCTCCGAATGATGAACTCAATGTCCCACAGCCGGTAATGGAGAATCGCAAAGGCAATGAAGGCGGCATAACCGGTGACGAGAAAATTAAAAACCGGAGGCACGGGAATGTTGTACCAGAGGAAAAAGTTCGTGCTTCCCCCCGCGTAACCGATGAGAGTCCCAACGGCGACAAGGAAGTACTGTTTGCGCGCCAGTTCGGATGTTTCAGTCAATGCTCGCTGAAACAAGAGAACATGAGCATAAATCACCATCACAACGAAATAGACCTGATACGGATGATAGAGAATACCGGGCACCGGCCACCATCGAAACCAGTAGCGGGGTTCCACGCTTTGAATGAAAAGAGGAGTGAAATCCAAAATGAGGTAAATGGAACTCAGGAGGTAACACGCACCGAGCAGAACCCGATGTCGATGTTCCTGCCGCAGATAAAGAAGGGCAAAGTGAAAAAAAGAGGGGGGAATCACGATGGCCCCCGCCATCAGCGTCCGAGCCCAAAAGAGGGCGTCCCGATATTGGTACGTGAAAAGCCACATGAAGTAACCCAACGACCAGACTGAAATGCTGAGCGACCAGAGGGCAAAGACCCGGTTGATTGGGCCGGAGCGATTCTTGAGAAAAACGAATAGCGCCAATGAAAAGCAAGTTATGAAATTAATGAGCCCGGTATAGCCGCAAAAAGTCTGGATCATCTCTCCCCTATTTCGTGGCCAGGATGTATTGCATCAACCCTTGCTGTTCGTATTCACAACTCAAATCTTTTTCGGAAAAGCCCGCCTCGACGAAACTCCGGCGAAAATCGTCATCATTTCGATAAGTCAAGTTCCAGTCACCCACCCATTCCATAAAGTGAACGGACGGGTTACTGAACTTGTCGCGAACATCCGAGATCGCCAGCACACCTCCCGTCTTTAGAAGTTCTCTCAGTCTTCGGATCAATCGGATTGAGACCGTCGTACCGAGATAGTCGAAAAGGCCGGTTGAAAAAATTAGGTCGTAACTCTCTCGGAGCGAGGGGTCGACGTCCTTCTTGAGGGCGAGGCGAACGGCATTCTCTCTGAAGAAAACCACATGGGGATCTCCTTCGACAACTTTTCGCGCATACTCAATCGCCCGTGGATCATTTTCGAAACAATGGAGGATGAAATCTTTACCTTTTAGCCAAGGACGGTCGGCCAAGATCTCCGCAACGTCCCGACAGGAACCCGAGGCAAGATTAAGGATACGTGCTGGGCAATTTTTTTTAAGCTCGACGGCACGGCGAAAAATGCGTTTGAAATCTTCCTTACGGTTTCGGACAGCAATACAAATGGTGGACATCTGAAAATAGTTGTCGTAAAGCCGCTCAAATCCTGTGGTGGTCGGGTGATTCCAGTAAATATCATCAATGATTTTGAAATCGCCGGAGTAACCAAACGGTTTTTGCAAGCACCACTTGACGTATTCTCCCTTCACGAAGTCATCCCGAAACCAATCGATGAAAAGCCGTTTGAGCTTATAAACTTTGGCTTCATCGCCCCGAGCCATTTGTTCCTTTTCAAAAAGCATCAGATCCCTAAAAATACCATTGATCTCTTGATTAAATTCGCTTTGAAATCGGCCCCACTCTTGTGGGTGTTCGCGTAGAAAGCTCTCCATGTCGGTTATCTTTTTCTTATAAGCCTTGATTTTGGCTCGCAAGTTAGGAGCCAATGCGGGCAGGTCTGCGGTGATTGGGTCGTTTTTTTTCATCTCTTTTAGCTATTTCAGATTGCTTTTTATCAAGTTCAAGAGCTGCTGTGTGTCAAAGGGTTTGAAAACGTAAGCGACTGGTTGGAGAGTCCGAGCCTGTTCTTCTAGCTTCGGGTCGGCAAAGCCAGTCAAGAAAATCACCGGCAGGTGGCTTTTTCCACGCTCTTTACGGGTCGCTTGGATTTCACGAATCGTCTCAACTCCATTCTTGCCCGGCATCCGGATGTCACAAAGGATGAGATCGCAATCCTCCTCCTCAGCCATGATCACGGCATCTTCCGACCTGGAGGCCAACAGGACTTCGTAATTTTGTCGCTCAAGCAACCGGGCGAAAGTCTTTGTCAGAAGTTCCTCGTCATCAATGACTAGAATTTTATTTTTCATTTTCAACACCCTATTTTTGTCTGTTAATTTAAATTACTTTTTCTTTCCAAATTCCAACGTAAAAGTAGTTCCTCCCTGAGGAGAGCTTTCAACAGAAATACGTCCTCCGTTCTTCTCCACCAACTGCTTGGTGATATACAGCCCGAGGCCTGTCCCTTTGTCTTTCGTTGTATAAAACGGTTCAAAGATACGACTGACTTTGTCAGGTGAAATCCCTTCCCCGTTGTCTGAAACTTCGATTCGGGTACAACCATTGTCCTGATGACCTACAATTTTTAATGCTCCGCCCTTAGGCATTGCTTGACAGGCGTTCATAATCAAATTCAAGAAGATCTGTTCCATTTGCTTGTGATTGGCAATAATATTCATATTTGGATCAATATTTTTCTCAATCTTGATTCTATCCATCTCAAGACCATATTTGATAAAGGAAAGCACATCGATCACCACATGATCCAAATCAATCTGTTCTTTGAACGAAGCCCTCGCTACCTTTGAAAAATCGGTCAACCTTTGAGATATCTCAGAGGCTCGATCGACTTGTTCGATAGTTTTCCCCAGGATTTCTTCGACTTTTCTACGACGCTCCTCCTCCGTAAGCTTATTGTAGGCTTTGCTTCTTAGGTTGGCCAAAAGTGATTCGTTAAATCCTTTAATGACAAAAAGGGGATTGCGGATCTCGTGATTGATGCTAGCCGATAACATACCGATAGCCGCCAGCTTGTCTCTTTGAGCCGCCTCGACCATTTCTTCGACATCCAGAATGTTATGCCGCAAGACTGCATAAGCAACAATTGTGACGTAGATAAAAACTCCTAGATTCCCAGCCGGATAAATAAAGTCAATCCCAAATTCCGGCAATAACGTTGCCGTTCCACCTGCAAAACCGAATAGAAAGCCAAAAATAACATACTTGGCTTGCGACTTGCCCCGATTATCAGCAATTTTCAAGAATCTAGTAAGTTCGAGGTAACTTAAGACAACTAAGGCAAGATAGAAAAAAACCGCGACTGCATATAATAAAGTTGCTTCATTTAAAAAAATGTTAAATGCAAATCTCGTCTCTCTCATAACAAGGTTAGAACCCATATTCAAGATATTAAAAATACCACCCTGTAGATACCCAAAAAATTGGATTTTCTGTCTCCGGATACCACACAAAGTAGAGACCAAGTGATAAAAAATCGGGGCGACAAAAAATCCTCCAATGTGAGCGATTTTCCAACCCCATAACGCCATTTTCTCATTGACAGAGATGGCCGCAACGAAACAGCCGAACCCCCAAAATGCAACCGATACGTTAAACCACGTAAGCAACTTGTAAGTATTCGTCCTGCCAGAAATAAAAGAAAAACCCACTAGCATCAGAGAAGATGCCCCGCATAATAAACTAGATACTGCAAATAAATTCATTGGATACTCCTTGAATTCCTCTTAAAGGGGCTTCTTGACCTATCATGTAGTCAAAAAGATTAAAAATATAAATCTTTCAAAGGCCTTAACGACAAGCTTCTCATTTCTCCATAAGCCAGATTTTGGCATGGCCCGACCTCTCTAATCCTCGCCCCGCCTTCGAACCCTGCTTAAGGGCAAATCAATTTGAAACGTCGTCCCCTTCCCGACCTCGCTGGCTAACTGGATGGAGCCCCAATTGCGTTCTACCAACTTTTTGACGATATAAAGCCCCAAACCAGTGCCCTTTTCCTTGTCGTGTGAAACGAAGGGATCGAAAACCTGCTTGATTTTATCTGAAGGAATCCCCTTGCCCGTATCAGAAACGAAGACTCGGATACGCCCATCCTGTATCTCATCCGCAATGCAGAGCGTGCCCCCTCCCCTCATCGCCTGGTAGGCATTGGTAATCAGATTGACAAAAATTTCTTCCAAATCCCTTTGGTTCATAGAGACCGTAGCCTCCGGGTCAACCTGATTTTGAACGCGGACTTTTTCCTTCTCTAACAGTTGACTCACCCAAGAAAGCACTCCCTTGACCGCGGTCTCCAGATTTACATCTTCAAATCCAATGTCACCACGCGACGGTTTCGAAAAATCCAAAAATCGCTGGGCCAATGACGAAACCCGTTCGAGTTGAGTAATCACTTTCTCAAGCTTCTCTCTGATGCGGTGTTCTTGATCATCGGGTGTGAGATGGAGCAAACGTCCTTGCCGGGCGTCGGCCAAAAGGGAAAAGAAAGCCGCGAGGTGACATCCTTCACGTTCCATTCGGTAAAACTCGTTGACAGGAAGAGACTGGGCACAATCAGACAGAAGGCCAAATACCTGTTCCGCTCTTCAATCTCGAGAAGAGTTAAGGTAAACCAGAGAAAAGCAAAAGGAATGTAGTAACAAGGGACCATGACCAAACGCATGAAGAAGAGAGCCGGAACTCGGGAAGTTTGGGACTGCCAAACGGAGTAAAAAATAGCCCATAGCGCAACCAGGACCGTGAAGATTGAAAAACTGGTGTACAGTTGATTCCGTCGGTCTTTAAAGAAAACATAACCGCCCACCAAAAGAGCAACGATGCCGTTAAAAAGACTCACGATCCCAAAATAATTCATTTTTATCGGCCCGCCGTGCCGGCCTTTTCCCTCGAATCCTTCAATTGAGGAAATTGAATGGAAAAAAGGGTCCCCCTGCCTTCTTCAGACTGAACCGAAATCTTGCCCCTGAATTTTTCCACAATGCCGGAGGAGACAGTCAATCCCAGGCCGGTGCCCTCTCCCACGTCTTTGGTGGTGAAGAAGGGATCGAAGACCCTCACCAGGTTTTCCTTTTTGATCCCGATGCCGTTATCACTCACGCTCGCATAGACCGAACCATCCCGTTGGTGGGTCCGAATGACAATCTGCCCGCTGTGCCCCGTTGCCCGAATGGCATCCTTTGCGTTCAAGATCAAGTTGGTGAAGACCTGCTGGAGTTCGTTGGGAATCCCTTCGATGGGATTGAGTTCGGCGAGGGATAATTCCAGATCCACGTCTTCCTGCTTCAGTTGGTAACCCAGAAAGTCGCAGACAGAACGGATGATCTTATTGAGGTCCACTTTCTCAAGCGTCTCGGATTCGTCGGACTTTCGCGCATAGCGCATCAGCTTTGCGATGATGGCTTGGCAACGCTTGGCACCTTCTTCAATCAGCGAAAGCGATTCTGCGTCCTCGCCCTGGTAAACCATCTTGAGCATTTGGACGTTCGTGAGCACCGCGGTGAGCGGATTGTTGATCTCGTGCGCGATGCCGCCGGCCAGGGTACCGATGGAAGCGAGCTTTTCGGCTTGAATAAGCTGGGCTTGAGTTTCTTTCAGCGCTTGTGTGCGCTCCTCCACTTTTTTCTCAAGCTCCACGTTCCACCGGCGAAGATTCTCCTGCATCTCGATCGAACGCAGAGAATTCAAAAGCGCAATCGCGGTCGTCTTTCGAAGGTCCATCAGAAAATTGATTTCTGTCGTACCGAAACGCTGCAGATTGGCCTTTTGACCGATGTTGATGATCCCCACCAGTCGCCCGCTTACAACCAGCGGGACACAAACGCGGGCCCTGACGGTCTCGAAATATTGCCGGGCCTCCTCTTGGAAAGAACGATATTTGGGGTCCGCATCAATGTATTCCTGGAGGACGACCGCGTCGTTTTCCTCGAGCCAGCGGAGGAATGGATGCGTCATCTCAAAGCTGAATTCGCGGCGAAAGGGTCTTCCGGGAGGAAGGCTCCGGATGCATTCCAGCGGCCCTGTTTCCTTTTTGACAAGGAAAAGTGAAATCTCGTCCACGTAGAAGACCTTTTGGAGGCTATTGACGATATGACGGGAAAGCTCGTCCAGTTCCCTCAAATGGACCAGCTCATCGGTGAATTTTTCAAGGACCCGCAAAAGGTCCCACCGACGTCTTTGGAAAAGGTGATCGATTCGCGGCTGGATGAAGCGCGAATAAATTCCAAAGAGCACGATGACGGCCAGCGTGATGCCGGTGAAGGCCCAAGGACCCAAGTCCAGGAGCCATCTCTTTCCAAAATAAGAAAGCAAGAGAATCGGGACGGCAAACAAGAAAGAAGTGATGGTCCACATGATGGTCTTGTGGACCACGGTCTCGATGTCCATCAGCCGGTAACGGATGATCGAATAGGCCACGATCGGCAGCCAGAGAAAGACCATGATGTACCCCACAGGGTACAGGGCCACATCAAACAGTTTGGGGATGTAATCCAAGGCTCCAAAAAAAGTGAGTAGATACGCGATGAAGATGAATCGGATCTGCTCCCGCTTGAGCGCCCTTGGCTCCTTACGGTACCCGATCCTGAAATTCCGGAGTGAGGCCACGTAATAGAAGACGAAAACCGCCAAAAACGGATAAGCCAGAGGTCCGTAGGTTGGATAATGCCCCCAAAAGTAAGTCCTTCCACCCGTGACCATCCAGGGAGTCAGATGCGCAGTCGCATAAAAGAAAAAGGAGAGCAAATACCCGAACACGACCAGGCGTTTCTTTCTGAGTGTCGGCTCGAGCCACGAGACCGAAAAAAAATAAATGCTGGGTGCGATGAGTGAGACCCCCAAAAAAGTGAAGGAGCGGTACCATTTCACCGCCAGTTCGGTTTCGCGGGTGCAATAGACCACGCTCATCCCAAAAAGCCAGATGCTCGTCACCAGACAAATCACGAAGAACGACGTGTTATTGAGGGAACGGGGATTTTGCGTGAGGATGAAAAACCCGATGCTGGTCAAAAGAGCGGCGACCACGGCAACGGGAACGGCGTGAGGATTGAAGAAATAGTCAGTGGGCTGAAAAATCGGCAATCTTACGCACCTGCTTTCTTTCGAATGGCCTGGATGTCGTCTTCATCGAGCCGGCGGTCGCCCCAATAAAAAGGAGACAACTGGAAACCGTGCCGGTCCGCGATTTTCTTCACTTCCAAAACCTTCTCGCGGGTAATGTTTCCTGTCCCGTATGAAAAGCTTTCATACCGCCGCTCGAGATCGAGCAGGATGGCCTCTGCAAAACAGCCGTAGAGGGTGCGTTGGGACGGGAGACCAATTTCAAAACCCAAATTGATTTCGGCCGGGGTCTCCGTCAATCCCCCTGAAAAAATAAAAATGTCATCCCGGTCACAGGAAATGTAAGAAATGTTCTTGGGATAAGCGAGGTCACAAATCACGGAGCCCCGCTTGAACGACTTGATGTCGATGATGGAATTGGTGACACTCGCCGCGGCAATGACTACATCGGCATCCTTGACCGCACTCTGGTTGTCGAGCGTCCCCCTCACTTCGCACCCGTTTATCTCGCGGAGCGTTTGAAGCGCCCGCTCCAGCTTCTCAGGATTCCTTCCCGTGATGGTCACTTGTTTCACCTCTTCGGCCAGGATTCTCGCACAACCTCCCCCAATATCCCCGGTTCCACCGATCACACAAACCTTCGCCTGAGAAAGATTGATCCCCATTAACTTCGCTGCCCTGCGGACTCCCTCCAAGGCCAAGTAAACCGTGAAGGTATTGCCCGTTGTCAAAGGAATCTGGACCCGGTTTCGGAGTTCATTGCCAAAACGCTCACCGGCGATAGAAGTGAACCCACCGAGGGCAGCGATTCCGATGTGGTGCTGCTCGGCCACGTGACAGGCGTCCACCACCTTGTTGAAAACACGGTCGATGTCCACCGCCAGCATGTCCGGCACAAACGTACTGACAATGACGAGGCCGTGCCCCTCCACTCCGGCCTTGGAACGGAAGTCCTCAATGTCATACATCACGTAAGAGGGAACGAGCTCGTAGATCTTGCTCAAAAATTCACGGGAAGGGGGCCGGAATTGAGGCTTGAGGTATTTTAGGTAACGGATCAGGTTGTTGAGGTTATAAGGATGGCCGATGATCGCAAATCCGCCGATGTCGCGAGAAGTCCCTCTCTTAAAACTGAGGTAGCGCTCCGAGACGATTTTGTTGTTGATGGAGTCAAGCATCAGCGAAAAATTCTTTGCAATCTTTTCTTCAAGAACGGGCGCGATCATTTGCTCAATCATGGGAATGCCGATCTTGGCCTGCACCTCGATCTCCACTTCCGTTCCAAGAGGATGATGTCTCAAGGACCATTCTCCATCAAACTTTTCAAAATCTCCCTCTGTCGCCCGAAAGAGAATACGAAAATTTTCTCTTTCGACCACTTCCTCCTCCACCCAACTCATGGGAATGTCGTCCACCACCACGGACCAGCGGGTCCTAAGCTTGTGGCGCTCGCGCCCGATAACCTTGACTTCCTTCACGTTGGGCATGTATTTCGGAAACTCCTCCATGCGTAACATTCGACGGAAGACTTGCCAGGGTTTCGCGCGAATCACCCGATTGAGCTTGACTTGTACGGTGCTGTCGAGCGTTGGCTTCATAGAGTATTTATATCGTCCAATTGGGGTGCAGACTTATTACTCTGAAGGATCTATCAAATTGACTAAAAGTTACACTGTAAATCAGGAATTGTCAAGCCATAACTCCTTAAAATACAATGAGTTACGATAAACAGACTATAACCTTTTATCAGGGCCTTAACAGATGGTCCATTAAACGGTTACAAAAGTTTCTTGGCGTGGATATTTCCGTTCAGTGTGTTTAGAAACACGAGGTGTTTGAAGGGGTTAGAACTTCCTGGATGGAACAAAACCAGGTGCTGGTCCAGGAAAAACCCTTCGATGGGCGAGAGGTTGAATCCCTGTAACTTCTGTTGGTGGAAAAAGGCCTTGAGGGTTTTTGCCTTCCCCGGATCCAGCGAAGCCTTCATTTCTAAATAATCAGCCAGGGTGTATTCAAAACTCTTTCGGTCACTCATTCGGGCATGTCCTGGCGTTTTCATCTTGGCACCGCCTGGAACAATACCCTGCACTCGAGCGGAATTGAAGGGAAAACGCGAAAAATTTGAGCAATTTGGCTCACGGGTGAGCCAAGTGGTCCAGAACGAGAGCCAGTACCCTTACGGTGCCCCTTGTCCGCCCCTCATTCGAAAGTATTCCCTAAGGCCCTCTGACTGAAGAACGCCATCTCCCATCTCATCCACGGCATTCTGGAACGCCGACTCTACGGCGGAGGACGCCCCCTTTCCAAAATCCGTAATGCTGACGCTGGCATCGGAATAGGAGGTCCCCGTTCCCTCAAACATCCGGGTCCAGATGATCTCATTCTGAGGCGTTTTGAATTCGACTTGCAGCCGAGCTTCTGCCCGGTAGACCGGACGGTTGGCCTCCGGATAATCATAACGGACGTTCGAGATCTTGATATCGAAATATCCTGCAAGACCGGGCGTCTTGAAAGCCGCCTTGGGGCCCGGCTCAGCCAGTTCGACATTTTCAAAGATTCCATGCAGAGCGGTCTGTACGTTAAAAGGGAGGATCTGCTGCAGGTGAAAGACCATCAGGTCGGAAACGTCATTGGAGGCCGAGCCGTAATAGCTGATTCGTTCGATCCCCTCTTGAACATGAACGCCCACTCTTTGTCGAAATTCGGGAGGAACGTCCTTGCGCTTTCCAACCTGTTGAAAGCTGGAGATGCTCGCGCAGCCCGCAAGGCCGGCCACAGCAAGACCGCTGGTCAAAAGCCAGCAGAGCCATTTCCGGCGGGGGTTAGCGACGGTCAAAAACAGATTCGGGTTGGACAATCGGTCCATATCCTTTTTGAGAGCCATTGGGGAAGGGAAAGGTCACCACTTCATACACGCCTGCCACCGTGCGGACGACGGCAAACACCGTCCCGCGAATGAGACCGGAAGGGAATCCGATGAGAGGGCCATGCCGGTCGGATTCATTTCCGATTTCGTTGACGATCTCAAACCAGCCAAAGCCCGTGTTGGAAAGCCCTCGCCCAAATTTGGTACCTGCATCTGCTGAAGCGATACGAGGGAACGCGCCCATCAACAGTCCCAGCAAAAGTAAATAGGTTCGCAGTTTCATCTTATTGGGTTCCTTTCGATCTTTTTAGTGTATCGTCTTCCGGCCCTTTACGCTTCAGTAAAATTGCGTCCAGTGTGAAGGGAAAATCCCTGAAAAAGAGGAGTCGAAGACTGACAAGAAAAATGCCCAGATCGACAAGAAAGATCTGGTGCAGACTCAAATGAAGGCCGGAGTGCCCGAAACAACCGCAGTCAGTCCCACCCGCTTCCAGAAAGAGACGGCTCGAGCCCAACGTTACGATAAATCCCAGGGACAGAAGAGCGGTTCCGGTCGACGTCAAGCGTGGCGCATATCCCACCATCAAAAAAGACCCCAGCAACCACTCCGCCCAAGGAGTGACTTGGGCCATCCAAGGAATCCAGGTGGGTGGATAAACCCCATACTTCAAAAGCGTGGCCTCAAAGTTGGCGGCCGGCTCAAGCAACTTGGAGAATCCGGCGTAGGCAAGAATCAATCCCACCAGGAGCCGGGCCAAGGCCCACCCCGAGGAAGCTTTCATCGAGCCGCCTTCTCCACTTCTTGACGAAGGGATTCGGTCCCCACGACGAGTTTCCCGTTGACAAAAAAACTCGGAGTGGAGCGAACGCCGAGCCCCGCCCCCGTCGCTCTTTCCTGCCGGATCCGTTGATTGATGGCCGGATCAACCAAGCAACGGGAAAACCGGTCCAAATCAAGTCCTTCCTCTTTCGCATACCTGAAAAAATTTCCGAGGGGCGGGGTCTGTAAAATGGACCACGCGGATTGCTCGTTATAAAGCCGGTCGTGATACAACCAGAATCGGTCCTGCTCCGAGGCGCATTCAGCAGCCTGATGGGCCAGGGCAGACCACCGGTGCCCTTCCAGCGGAAAGTGTTGAAAAACCAGTCGGATTTTTGCGGGATAGGTCTCAATCAGTTTCGAAAGCGTCCCTTGGGCCACACGGCAGGCGGGGCATTGAAAGTCGCTGAATTCCATCAACTGGACCGGCGCTTTAACCGGTCCTTTTGCTTTTCGAAAATCAGCTGCCGCCGTGGGGGCCAGAGGTCTGAGGTGACGCGAAAAAAGAATCGAACCCATGAGAAGGACCGTCAGACCCACGCCCGTCAAGAGGTAGGAAACGCTAGTCCTTTGCATTTTGTTTGAGGGTGGAAAGAAGTTCTCCCAGATTCACGAGCTCGGACTTTCCCTCTTTGCGGCGTTTGATGTCCACCTTGCCTTGCTTGAGATTCTTCTCCCCCAGAATGACCTGGATGGGAATTCCGATCAGGTCCGCATCGTTAAACTTAACGCCGGCCCGCTTGTCTCGGTCATCGTAAAGGACCTCAAACCCCTCGGCCTCCAGAAGTTCGTAAAGTTTCCTCGCCTCTTCACGGGTTCCCGGATCGGATTCGTTAACGGTAATTAAATGAATTTCATAGGGAGCCACGGCCTCGGGCCAGCAAATTCCCAATTCGTCGTTGTGTTCCTCCACAATGGCCGCCATCGCGCGATTGACGCCAATTCCATAACAACCCATGATGGCCGGCCGGCGCTTGCCGGTTTCGTCAATGAAGGCGGCGCCAAGCGATTCGGAATAACGAGTACCCAGTTTGAAAATATGGCCGATCTCCATCGTGGTCACGATTTTGATCGGGTTCCCGCATTCCGGACAGGCGTCCCCTTCCCGGACAAATCGAAGGTCCCCGATCTTAGTCGCCGCGAAGTCCCGACCGAGATTGACGTTTTTCAGGTGCCGGTCCTTCTGATTGGCTCCGGTCACTAAATCCGGTTGGCCTTCCGCATCCCAATCCACGTAAAGCGGAATCTCTTTGAGGCCGACGGGCCCGGAAAATCCGACCGGAGCGCCGGTCCATTTTTGGATTTCTTGGGCCTCGGCCATCCGAAGGACCTTGACGTCCGCGAGGCGCCGGAGCTTCCCCTCGTGGAGTTCACTCTCCCCTGTAACGAGCGCCGCCAAGGGTTTCCCGTCACCGACATAAAGAAGGGTCTTGATCATTCTTTCGTGAGGAATGTGGAAATGCGTTGAAATTTCCTCGATGGTCCTCAGATTGGGGGTGTCAAAAATCTCAGGCTGAGCGCCACTCGATTTTGCTCGGGCCGCGCTTTGGGGTTTCGCCCGGCCGGCAATGTCCTGGCTCGTGAGACGGGCGCATTTCTCGCACCGGACCACACGGTCCTCGCCGTAGCGGGACTCCACCATGAATTCCTGCGAAACTTTGCCCCCCATCATCCCTGGGTCCGCGGCCACCACCTGAAAGCGGAGGCCCATCCGGCGAAAGAGCGTTTCGTAAGCCAGGTGCATTTTTTGATAACTGGCGTCGAGTCCGGCTTCGTCCCGGTCAAAACTGTAGGCGTCCTTCATGATGAATTCCTTGGTGCGGATAATGCCGAAGCGGGGGCGAAGCTCGTCCCGAAATTTGTTTTGAATTTGAAAAAGCGTGAGTGGTAGATCCTGATAGGATTCGATCGCTCCGGCCACTAGATCGGTCATCACTTCCTCGTGCGTCGGGCCCAGGACATATTCCTGGCCCGAGCGGCTTTGGAAGGAAATCTTGTCCCCGCCGAGGGCCTCGTACCGGCCGCTTTTCCTCCAAAGTTCTGCGGGGTGGAGAGCGGGAAGAAGGACCTCATTGGCCCCGGCCCGGAACATTTCTTCCCGGATGATTTGCGAGACCTTGTTCAGAACCCGAAGACCGAGCGGCAAGTAGCTGTAAACCCCGGAACTCAACTGGCGGATGAACCCGCCGCGGACGAGCCAGCGGTGCGAAGCCGACTCCGCCTCCTTCGGGGCTTCACGAAGAGTGGGAATCAGTGTCTGGGTCCAGCGCATTCTTTTATTGTCCGAAGGCGGCCTTGACGCGTTGGATGACGTTGAGATTGACGAGGTCGTTGAAAAGGACGAGGACCATCAAAAGCATCAGCAGGGCAAAGCCCACTTGCGTGGCCCGCTCCTGAAATTCAAGACTCACGCGACGTCTCTGAACGGCCTCGATTAAGAGGAAAGCAAAGTGTCCCCCGTCTAATGCGGGGATCGGCATCAAGTTGATCACGGCGAGCGAAATCCCCAGCACGGCCGTCAGGTGCAGGAGATAAACCAGTCCCATCTTGGCCGCCTGGCCCGTCATGGCCATGATCCCGATCGGACCTGAAATGCTCTTGAAGGAAACCCGCCCGATCGCCAGATAAAAGAGGGCCTTGTAAGTCATCGCCGTCAGGTGCCACTCGGTGAGGAACGCCTCCTTGAGGGCAGGGAAAAAAGACAGCCGCTCCGTTTCAAAGGCCTCGCGATCGGGAAGGATCCCGAGCCGGGGAACCTCGTGGACTTTGCCGAAAACATCCTTGACGGATTCCATGCGGATCGGCGTCCGGACTGAAGACGCCTTGTTCTTTCGAATGATCCCGAGTTCAGCCGTGGGGGTAGCGGTCTGACTCAGGGCTTCCGTCAGGTCTTCCCATGAGTGGACAAACATTCCGTTGAGGGTGGTGATCCGGTCTCCCTTCTGAAGACCGCTTGAGGCGGCCGGATAGCCTTCCACAAACCCTCCCACTTGAGCGAGAGGCACAGGACGACCAGCGAGGAAGATCGTCACGAAAAGAACAAAGCTCAAGAGATAATTCATCAAGACCCCGGCAACCACGATGAAGATCCGTTTCCCGACCGAAGCGGCCAGGTAATCCCCCGGCCTCGGCTTCTCCCCTTCAATTTCTGAAAGCGATTCCCCGGCCGGCTTCACAAATCCGCCGAAAGGAAAAAGGCTGACGGCGTATCGGGTCTCTTTTCCTTGAACATGAAGGATCTCCGGCCCAAATCCAATGGAGAACTTTTCCACCCGGACCTTGGAAAACCGGCAGGCAAGGAAATGGCCGAATTCGTGGACCAAGATGAGCAGGCCCAAGACAATCAGCGTGGGAATAAGATCGAAAAGGAAATTCATAGTGATTGCGTTGCCGTCTCTCGTGACCAGCGATCGGCCTCTAAAATATCGGCGAGAGAAGGGCGGGCCTTCACCCGGTGCGAATGCATCACGCGCTCCAGGGTGCGCGAAATTCCGAGGAACGAGATCTTCCCTTCCAGAAAAGCGGCCACGGCGGTCTCGTTGGCCCCGTTTAAGACCGCGGGCATCGTCCCGCCCCGGCGCTTGGCTTCATAACCCAACGCGAGACAAGGGAAGCGGCGGTGGTCAGGTTTTTCGAAGTGCAACGTTTTCACCTTGACCAGATCGAGCGAAGGATAGATGTGGTTGAGCCTTTCGGGAAAACTCATGGCGTACTGGATGGGGATCCGCATGTCGGTGATGGCCATCTGGGCGAGGTGGGAACCATCCACAAATTCGACAAGGGCGTGGACCACGGCCTCCGGGTGAATCAGGACTTCGATCCGATCCACATCGAGACTGAAAAGGTTGGAAGCCTCGATCACCTCAAGCCCCTTGTTCATCAAGGTGGCGGAATCGATGGTAATCTTGGGGCCCATTCGCCACTTGGGATGACGAAGGGCTTCCTTCACGGTCACGCCCGAAAACGATTTTCTTCCCCGAAAGGGGCCGCCCGAAGAAGTGAGCACCAGTTTCTGAACGGTCTCCATCCGCCGTCCTTCCAAGCATTGCCAGAGCCCTGAATGCTCGCTGTCGATCGGAAGGACCTGGACGTTTCGCTTCCTCGCCTCCTCAATCAGGAGTTCTCCGGCCATCACCAAAGGTTCCTTGTTGGCGATCGCCACATTTTTTCCTGCCTGGATCGCACGAAAAATCGGTGCGAGTCCGACGGCTCCCACGAGCGAAAAGATCACTTGATCCGCTTGAGGCCAGGCGCTGGCTTCAACGAGCCCCTCTGCCCCCGCGGCCACACGGCACCCTTCCTTGCGAAAAGAAGCCTCACAACCCCGAAGTCGCTCTTTTTCAAAAAGACAAACCAGTCGCGGCTTGAACTCTTTCACCTGTTTGAGAAGAAGCTCTGCGTTTTGACGGGCGGCGAGCACCCCCACCCGGAATTTCTCAGGGTGTTTTCGGACAATGTCCAGGACCTTTCGGCCGATCGATCCGGTGGAACCGATCACCGCGATTGTTTTCATCTCAATCCACCCCGGGGAAGGTGGTCACGTAGTAATACACAAAGGGAATCGTCAAAAGAAGACTGTCCAAAACGTCCAAGATTCCGCCCAGTCCCGGAAGGGTTCCGGAATCTTTCACGCCCACATCCCGTTTAATCAGACTTTCGGCCAAGTCACCCAGCCCCCCCAAGAGTCCTGCCGCGATGCCCATCACGAGGAAGTGCACCTCCTCCACATGAGGGAGGTAGAGCTTGGCCGCGAGCGAGGCCAAGACCGTTGCAAAGAATCCGGCCGCCGTCCCTTCGATGGATTTCTTGGGGCTGATGTGTTCAGCCAATTTTGTTCGTCCGAACGCTTTTCCAAAAAAGTAGGCTGCCGCATCTCCGAGCTTCACGATCAGGATGGTGTAAAAAACCCACTTCGCCCCATTCGTCAAATAACGGAGCTTCATCAGAAACGAAAAAAACCAAGCCACGTAAACCAGCCCAAAGGTCGTCACGGCCGTGCTCACGAGGGCCTGATCGCGCAGGCGGCGGTGAAAGTTGAAGACGAAAAGCGTGAGGCAGCCGATCACAAAAATGAGGGACTCGGCCGGGAAATAATAGGAAAGAGGAAGAAGGGCCCCAAAGAAAAGGCCGAGGGCCCGGTTGATCACGATCCCCTTCTTCTCGGCCAGCGTCAGAAACTCATTCAACCCCAGGAGCACGAAGGTTTCCACGACGAGGAAAAAAAACCAGGCCGGTGCCAGGAAAATCGTGTAGAGGGCCACTGAAATGAGGACGCCCGAAGTCAGGAGCCGTCTCACCAATTGGCTGTCAGTCATACTCACGCCGACGGAGGGCATTCGACTAAACCGAACCGGCGGTTTCTTTTTTGGTAGGCTTCCAGGGCTTTGAAAAATTCCTGCTTCGTGAACTCGGGCCAGAGCTTCTCCGTCACGTAAATCTCCGCATAGGAAATCTGCCAAAGGAGGAAGTTGCTCACCCGGAGTTCCCCGCTCGTCCGGATGAGGAGGTCCGGGTCCGGCAGATCGGTGGTATAAAGCGATTCTTGAAACCGCGATTCGTCGATGGCCTCGGGGCGAAGCTCTCCGGATTTCACTTTTTGCGCCAGCTTGCGGCAGGCTTCGAGGATTTCCATCCGTCCCGAATAGCTCAAAGCGAGGGTGAGAACCAGTTTTTTATTCTGACGGGTCTCGCTCATGTTTCGTTCGATTTTCTTTTGGATCTCGTTCGTGAGGTCTTGCCGGCAGCCGATGACATTGAAGCGGATTTGATTTTCCTTCATCTTGGGGAGCTCCTGATCCAGGTAGCGGGAAAGGAGCTGCATCAGGAAATCCACCTCTTCTTTGGGCCGAACCCAATTCTCCTTGGAAAAAGCATAGAGCGTGAGGCAGCCGACGCCCGCCTCGATCGCCCCCTCGATGACCTCCTGAATTCGTTCGGCACCCTTCTGATGTCCCCGAAACCGGGGCAGGTTCCGCTCCTGGGCCCAGCGGCCGTTTCCGTCCATGATGATGGCCACGTGCTTCGGAACATGAGCCAGCTTCATAGGAAGAGGGTCTCTTCGCGCTCTGATCCGATCGAAAGGGTTTTGATCGGCGCTCCGCAAAGTTCTTCGAGACGTTTCAAATAGCGGCGGGCATTCACGGGAAGGTCCCTCCAACGGCGAATCCCGGTGAGGTCTTCCTCCCAGCCCGGATGTTCCTCGTAGACCACCGAACATTCCTCAAGGACCCGCGTCTCGGCCGGATAATCTTTGTAGGTTTTCCCGCGGTGACGGTAAGCCACACCGATCTTGATTTTCTCAAGGCCGCTCAGGATGTCGAGCTTCATCACCGCGAGCTCATCGAGCCCGTTGATCCGGCTCGCGTGCCGGGCGATGACGGCATCAAACCAACCGCAACGCCTCGGCCGCCCGGTGGTGGAGCCGAACTCCTCGCCTTTTTTCTGGATGTGTTCCATCAATTGGGGAGGAAACTGCGTGGGGAAAGGTCCTTCGCCGACCCGCGTGGTGTACGCCTTCACGACTCCGATGACGCGATCAATCAGGGTCGGGGTCACCCCCGTCCCTGAGATGGCACCCCCCACGGAGGCATTGGAGGAAGTCACATAAGGGTAAGTGCCATGATCGACATCCAGAAGCGTTCCCTGAGCGCCCTCAAAAAGAATCCGTTTCTTTTTCTTTGAAGCTTCATAGAGATAGAGAGTGGTGTCTCGAACGAACGGACGGAGAAGACGACTGAACCGGCTGTACTCGTCGTAAACCCTCTTGAAAGGAACTCCCGCGTGACGATAGATCTTGCGGAGAGTCAGGTTCTTCTCGTCCAGCACGCTCTTGAGCCGCTCGCGAAAATACTCGGGATCCAACAGGTCGGCCACCCGGATCCCAAGGCGAGCCGCTTTGTCCGCATAACACGGCCCGATCCCTTTCTTGGTCGTTCCAATCCTGGTCGACCGGTGTCCCCGCTCCTCCTTGAGGCGGTCCAGGAGACGATGATAAGGGAAAATCAGGTGGGCCTGGCTTGAGACGAAGAGCCGTCCTTTCACGGAGACACCGTTCCGCTTGAGCATCTCGATTTCTTCAAAGAGCGCCTCCGGGTCAATCACGGCCCCGTTGCCGATCACGCAGACTTTTCGAGGATGGAGGATGCCGGAAGGAATCAGGTGAAGGACAAACTTCCGATTGTTGACCCACACGGTGTGGCCCGCATTGTTGCCGCCTTGAAAGCGGGCTACGATGTCGCAGTCCTCCGCCAGGAGGTCGATCATCTTGCCCTTGCCTTCATCGCCCCACTGGGCCCCAATCAGTATGCGGTTCATCGAATCGATTAAAACTTCACCAATTTCACATCGAGGATGGCGGGAAATTTTTTGATTTCGGTCAGCACCTTGGAAGGAACGTCTTGATCCGTGTTGATGATCGTCAGAGCCATCATCTTGTTTTGCTTGCGGATCCGGCCGAGGGTCATCTCCGCAATGTTGACATTGTTCTTGCCGAGGATCGTGCCGAGCGCCCCCACGACCCCGGGCCGGTCTTCGTTGTGGATGAAAAGCACGTAACCGCGCGGCTCCGCATCGAGGAGAAACTCATTGATCTTCACGATGCGGGGGTCTTGATTGCCGAAGAGGGTCCCCATGATCCGGTTCTTTTCGTGATTATGGCCCACTTCGATTTCGATGAAGTTCGCGAAGTCCCTCGTCTCGGTGGTCTTCGCCTCGTTGACGGTGACTCCCCGCTCCCGCGCCAGTGCGGGGGCATTGACGAAATTGACCGTGTTGCCGCAAATCGGCTGGAGCAGTCCTTTCAAGACGGCGAGGGTCATGGAAGCCAGCGGATATTGAGTCACCTCTCCTCCGAAGCGCACGGTGACTTCCCGGAGCCGTCCCCCGAAAAGCTGCGTATGCAGGAGTCCCATCCTTTCGGCGAGAATGATCCAGGGCCGGAGGGCCCGATAAGTTTCAGGATCGAGCGAAGGCACATTCACCGCATTGCGGATGGCCCGGTTATGGAGGGCATCCACGACTTGACGGACGACGGCGACTGAAACATTTTCCTGAGCTTCGCGGGTCGCAGCGCCCAGGTGCGGGGTCACGACGACTTCGGGCCGTTTCAAGAGAGGATTTCCGGTCGGCGGCTCCTTTTCAAAGACGTCGAGCGCCGCACCGGCCACCTTGCCCGAGCGGATCGCCTCGAGGAGCGCCTTTTCGTCAATGATGCCGCCGCGGGCACAGTTGATGATCCGAACACCCGGCTTCATCCATTGAAATGCGGCCCGGTTGACGAGGTGCTTGGTTTCCGGCGTGAGAGGCGTGTGGACGGTGATGAAATCCGATTCCTTAAAAAGCTTCTTCAACTCGGCAAAAGCCACGCCGAGCAACTTCACACTTTCTTCCGTGATGAAGGGATCGTAAGCGATCACTTTCATCCCGAAGCCTTGGCTCGAGCGCCGCGCGACTTCCCGTCCGATCCGGCCGAGGCCAATCACGCCCAGGGTTTTTCCTGCAAGCTCCACGCCCATGAACTCTTCACGCTTCCATTTGCCGGAGGTGAGCGAAGCGTGGGCTTGCGGAATCTTTCTCGCAACCGACAGAATCATCGACATCGTGTGCTCGGCCGTGGCCGTGGTGTTGCCCTCCGGCGTATTCATCACGATGATGCCGCGCTTGGTGGCCGTTTCAAGATCCACGTTGTCCACACCCACCCCCGCCCGACCGATGACCTTCAGGTTCTTGGCCGCTTCAATGATCTCCTTGGTCATCCGAGTGCCGCTCCGCACAATCACGGCATCATAGGCCGGGACGATTTTGACCAGTTCCTCAGGTGCGAGGCCCAGCTTCATCTCAAAGTGCACGCCCTTCTCTTTTTTGAGAAGTTCGAGCCCGTCTTTTTCCAATCGATCTGCAACCAGAATTTTCAACATCAGGATCCCTTCAAGGCTTTTTTTAACGCCGCGAGTCCCCGGTCAACGTCTGCTTTCCGAATCGCACCCATGTGCGCGATGCGGATCACCTTTCCCTTCATTTCTCCCTGACCGCCGGCGATTGTGATTCCTTGCTTTTCGCGAATCTCATCCAAAATTTTCTCGCCGTCCACCCCTGTTGGAACCTTGAAGGCCGTCAGTCCGTTTGAAGGCCGCTTGGCAAAGAGTTCAAATCCCATCTGGATGATCCGCTCGCGCGTGTAGCGAGCGAGGGTCTCAGAACGCTTGAGCTTTTTCTCAAGCCCTTCCTTTTCAATCAGGCGAAGGGATTCCAGGAGCGCCACCACGATCGAGATCGCCGGCGTAAAAGGCGTGTCCCAATTCCCCAAGGCCTTTTCATAAAGCGCCACATCAAAATAAAACCGCGGGAGCGTCGCTTCCTTCATCCGCTCGCGCGCCCGGGCACTCACCCCGAGAAAGGCGAGTCCCGGCGGCAGCATCAATCCCTTCTGGGAACCCGAAATGGCCAGGTCCACTCCCCAGGCATCCATTTCAAATCGGTCCGCACCCAGGCCGCTGATGGCATCCACGATGAAAAGTGGCCCCTTGCCCTTGAGTCGCCGGCCGATTTCTTCCAGATCGTAAACCACGCCCGTTGACGTTTCACAAAGCTGGACGCAAACTGACTTGATTCGCGGATTTTTCTGAACCGCCTCTTCAATCCGGGCCGGTGAAACCGCTTCGCCGTACTCGACTTTCAGGACCTCGGGATGGAGGCCGTAGGCCTTGGCGATGTGTCGAAACCGCTCACCGAATTTTCCGCCCTCCACGACGAGGATCGTGTCCTGGGCCGAGTGAACATTGACCAGCGCCGCTTCCATCGCACCCGTCCCTGAGGCCGTAAACGTGTATACGGGGTGACGCGTCTTGAAGATCCGCTTGAGGCCTTCGCTGGTTTCTCGAAAAAATTTCTGATACCGGGAAGTTCGGTGATGAAAGAGCGGTCTTGCCAGAGCGCGGAGGATCCCGGCCGGGACCGGCGTCGGACCCGGTGTCAAAAGAAGCGGTGTTCGACGGGGCATTAAAGGCTCGGCGGACTTCCGCTCAGCCCTTCGGGGCTTCGTCGCGGCTTGCGATGACATGGTCGACCAGGCCGTAGGCCTTGGCCTCTTGGGCCGACATGAAATAGTCCCGATCCGTGTCCTTCTCGATCCGCTCAAGCGGCTGTCCGGTGTGCTTGGTCAGGATCCGATTGAGCTGTTCTTTTAACTTCAGGATCTCTTTGGCCTGGATCGAAATGTCGGAGGCCGTTCCCTGCGCACCTCCCCAGGGTTGGTGAATCATCACTCGCGCATAGGGAAGAGAAAACCGTTTCCCTTTTTTGCCGGCAGTCAGAAGGAGCGCCCCCATGCTGGCCGCCTGACCGATGCAGTAGGTCGCCACGTCGCACTTGACGAACTGCATGGTGTCGTAGATCGCCAGGCCCGCCGTCACCGACCCGCCCGGGGAGTTGACGTAGATGTTGATGTCCTTGTTGGCATCCTCCATCTGGAGAAAAAGGATCTGGGCAATGATGAGGTTGGCAATCGTGTCATCGATAGGGGTCCCGACGAAGACGATCCGGTCCTTCAGGAGACGGGAATAGATGTCGTAGGCCCGCTCACCGCGGCCGGTCGTTTCAATGACCATGGGAACCAGATAGCTCATGAAGTCCTCCTCGCGTTATCTTTGATGAATTGAATCACCTTTTCGTTCAAGATTTGATGACGGAGCGATTCCTTCGCCTCGGGATGCTCGACGTAGTATTTTTTCACGGCCTCGGGCGATTGCCGATGGCGGAGCCCCAAGGCCTTATACTTCTCTTCGAAGTCCATCTCGGCCAATTCCAACTTTTCTTTTTTGCCGATCGCGTCGAGAAGAAAGGAAAGCCGGACCTGCTTCTCGGCCTCCGGACGGAGTTTCTCTGAAATGGATTTTAATTCCTTTTCGATGATCTCCTGGGGGACCCGCTGCTGATAAAGCGTTCGGACGGCATTCTCGACGAGCGCCACGAGACGGCGTTCCACGACTCCTTTGGGCACTTCAAATGAATTTTCCTTAAGTAGGCTCTCGAGCAGAGCGTTTTCAAACTCGGTTTCAGCCTCGCGAGATTTTTCGGTTTCGATCTGCCCCCGCAGATGATTCTTGAGCGCGTCCAGAGTTTCAAACTCGCCCGTTTCCTTGGCAAACTCATCATCCAGGGCCGGGAGTTTTTTTTCCTTCACTTCCTTGACCTTGATTTGAAACACACCCGCCTTGCCCGCCCATTCCTTCCGGCCGAACTTGTCCGGAAATTGGATCCGGACTTCCCGCTCTTCCCCGGCCCGGGCACCGACGAGCTGGGAAGAAAATCCCTTCAGAAATTCATCCTCGCGGAGTTCAAACCACTCATCGCTCCGGCTTTCGGCCGGTTTTCCGTCCACCGAGCAGGTATAATCCGCAACCAAAAAATCTCCCAGAGCCGCAGCGCGGTCTTCGACGGCCGCAAACCTGCCCACGGATTCCCGGATGCGGCCCAGCGCCTCATCGAATTCCTCGGATTTCACTTCAACGGGTTTTCGTTCCGCGGACAAACCGCGGTACTTTCCAATCCTGATGACCGGAGGCACTTCCAGAAAGGCCTCGTAAGTGAGTTTTTCGTCCGTGAACTCGACTTGGCGAATGTCCGGGTTCCCGAGAAATTCAACCTGCTTTTCTTGGGCCGCCTCGCGAAAAGACCGGGAAATCAGCTTTTCCAGAACCTTCTCCCGCGCCGCTTCTCGGTAACGGGTCTCCAAAACCTCGCGAGGAGCCTTGCCCGGACGAAAGCCGGGAACGCGGGCCTCTTTCCCGATGTGCTGAAAAAAATGTTCATACTCCTCGCAGATCAGGTCTTTGGAAACGGACACCGAAAGAACCTTTTCGCAGGGAGCGGAATTCTTCAAGGTCGACTTCACGTTCAAGTGTTCCTTCCCCTAATTCACAGCGAGCGAAGGGATTTGAACCCTCGACCCCAACCTTGGCAAGGTTGTGCTCTACCAACTGAGCTACGCTCGCAAGTAATTCGTTCTTAACTCAAGAAAGCGTCGTATTTTAGGGCCTTGCTTGAGAGATGTCAATCGAAGGCAGGGTCGCTTCCGATTATTCCGTCTTCTTCGGCCAGATCAGGGAACCGATAATTGAAAGCGCCAAGACGGCCGCGATCACGCTCAAAGCCACGCCCACCGGAATGTGAACGGTGCCGCTCAAGAGCATCTTGACGCCGATGAAGGCCAAAATCAGGGCGAGCCCGTAATGCAAGTGATGAAAGAGGCCCATGATCCCCGAGAGAAGAAAGAAAAGAGAACGCAATCCCAGGATGGCGAAGATGTTCGACGTGTAGACAATGAAAGGATCGTGCGTGATACCGAGGACGGCCGGCACGGAGTCGACGGCGAAAAGAAGGTCCGTGGACTCCACCACGAGGAGCATCACGAAAAGCGGTGTGGCGGCGATCCCGGCGCCCTGCCGGATGAAGAAGTGACTTCCTTCATAATCCGGCGTGACGGGCATCACTTTCTTAAAAAACTTTAGGAACATATTTTTTTCCGGGCGGACTTCCTTGTCTTTTTCCAGAGCCAACCTCACCGCCGTGTAAATCAGGACGGCCCCGAAAAGATAAAGGACCCAGTCAAAGCGATGGATCAAGGCCACGCCGGCCGTGATAAAAATCCCCCGCGTGAGCAAAACGCCCAAGATTCCCCAGAAAAGGATCTTATGTTCATAATGTTTCGGCACGCGAAAATAGGCGAAGAGCAGGATGAAGACGAAAAGATTATCAACGCTCAAGGACTCCTCGACCACGTACCCGGTGAGAAATTCAAGCGCCTTTGAGGGCCCCATCCAAACATGGACGAGACCTGAGAAAGCCAGGGCCAGTGAAATCCAAACGAGGCTCCACAGGAAGGCCTCCTTGAATTTGATCTCGCGGGCCCTGCGGTTGACCACACCCAGATCCAAGATCAGCATGCTCAGGATGACGAGCGCGAAGACGCCCCACAGCACGGGAGAAGAATGCATTTTTTTAAGTCGAACCCAACACGGCCGTCTCGCCCGTCCCGACGGAGCGGGCCCGCACCAGCGTTTCCTCAGCCAGTCGGAGGAAGGCGGGAGAATCGGCTGACTCGCGTGGATGAAAACTCGCGATTCCCGTGCAAAAGGTGGGAAGTTTTTTCCCCCGGGCGAGGTCCCGGAGACGTTTCCCCACGACGACGGCCCCTTCTTTGGGAGTGGCCGGGAGGACCAATAAAAACCGGTCGTTCTCGAGCCGCCCCGCGACGTCGGAACCTCGGATATGGTCGCTCAAAAGCGCTCCGAAATCCCGGAGGATCCGATCGCCCCGGGGCTCCCCTTTTTCTTCGTTGATCCTCTTGAAGCCGTCGATGTCCATCAGGAGACAGGAAAGGTCGGTCTTGTAACGCTTCGTTCTTTCGATTTCGAGTTCGAGCCATTGCAGGATAAAACGGTGATTGTAAAGCTGCGTCAGGGGGTCCGAGGTCGATGAGAGGCGCATCATTTCCTGGAGGAGTTTGGACCGGATGAGCGCTTTGACGCGGGAGACGAACTCATCGGTGTCAAACGGTTTGGTCAGATAATCGAGCGCTCCCCGTCGAAAAGCCAAGAGCTTGGTGCGCGGGTCGTCCTTCTGGCTTAAAATCAGGACCGGGGTCATCTCCTCAAGGCGCCTGGGGCGTATCTCATCGAGGACCGAGAGCCCGCTCATCCCCGGGAGCACGGCCTCCATCACGATGAGGTCCGGCCCGAAGTGAGGCCATTTTTCCAACAAATCCTCCGCCTGGACGAATCGGTGTACGTGAAAGCCCTCGGCCGCCAGCACGCGTTCCATCAAGTCCAAGACGGAACCCTCATCATCCACGAGCGCCACGAGGGGATGGGGTTTGATCTTGGCCAAAAGCTGGTCAATCTGGGTGGTCGTCAGTCCTTCTTTCATCACTTACCGGATTCCTGCGGCCGGAGAGATTTGAACTCCCACGCCTTTCGGCACTGGGTCCTAAGCCCAGCGCGTCTGCCATTCCGCCACGGCCGCGCGAACGGATGAAATGTTGCCCCCTGAAGGGCTCGAACCTTCGACCCACTGATTAAGAGTCAGTTGCTCTACCAGCTGAGCTAAGGGGGCGTGAAATTTACGGGGGTCTTTTATACCAGATTTCTTCAAGGCTGTCTCGAAGGACTTCCGGTTGAAGCGTTACTCCCCCAAATACGAATGTTTGACAGTGGGATTGGTGAGAAGTCCCTTTCCAATCCCTTCCAGCTGAATCTTTCCGCTCTCGATCACATAGGCATAGTGGGCGAGACTGAGCGCCATCCAGGCATTCTGTTCGACCAAAAGGATGGCGATTCCCCGTTCATGGATTCTCTTAATCAGGGAAAAAACGACCTCCACCATTTTGGGGGCCAGCCCGAGACTGGGCTCATCGAGAAGGAGAATCCGCGGACGCGCCATCAGGGCCCGTGCCATGGCAAGCATTTGCTGCTCTCCCCCGCTGAGATTGCCCGACAAGGTTTTGAGGCGACTCTTCAAAATCGGAAAAAGGGCAAGCAGCTCCTCTTTGTCTTTTTCAACCTCCCGGTCCGGGCGGCGCGTGTAGGCCCCTAAATCCATATTTTCCTCGACCGTTAAATGCTGGAAAATCCTCCGCCCTTCGGGGACCTGGGTCACACCCTGGCGCACGATTGTTTCGGGAGGCAGATTCTCAATCGACCGGTCCTCAAACTGGATCTTGCCTTTGCGGGTGGCGAGAATGCCCGAAATCGTCATCAGGAGCGTTGTCTTTCCCGCCCCGTTCGAGCCGATGAGTGAGACAATTTGTCCGGGGGCGACTTTGAGATCGATTCCCTTCAGGATTTCGATTTTTCCGTAACCCGAATGCAGGTCCGAAATCTCGAGCACCGCGTTTTGACTTCCCGTTCTAACGTTCGCCGTCACTCGGGTCCCCTTCGACCCAGGTACGCCTCGATGACGCGAGGGTTATTTTGAATCTCTTTGGGCGTCCCTTCCGCGATCTTCTTTCCGCCGTCGAGAACCACGACCCGGTCCGAGATCGGCATGACCACGCGCATATCGTGCTCAATGAGAAGAAGGGTGATGCCGCGGTCGCGGATCGTGCGAAGCAAAACCAGCAGTTCTTCCTTTTCCTTGGGATTCATGCCCGCGGCCGGCTCGTCGAGAAGAAGCAACTTCGGCGCCGAAGCAAGGGCCCGTGCAATTTCCAACTTGCGCTGATGGCCGTAGGAAAGATTCGCCGCGCACTCATGGGCCTTGCCCGCCAGACCAAAAAAGTCGAGTAACCGTTGGGCATGCAGGGTGAGTTTCCTCTCCTCAAGCCGCACCCAGCGGGATTTGAGGAGCGCGCCCCAAAGACCGGCGCGGCTCCTGGAATGCGCACCGACCATGACGTTCTCCAAAACGGTCATTTGCTTAAAGAGGCGGATGGTTTGAAAGGTGCGGGCGATGCCTTTCGCGGTAATCTCATGGGGAAGAAGCCGATTGATCAAGAGATCCCCGAAGTAAAGATCGCCCTCGTCCGAATGGGCGAGACCCGTGACGCAATTAAAGAGCGTGGTCTTGCCCGCGCCGTTGGGACCGATCAGACTCAGGATCTGACCATGATGCACGGAAAAACTCACGCGACTGAGTGCCGAAACACCGCCGAAATTCTTGGTCACGTTCTCAACTTTGAGCACCGGAAACTCGGCGAGTGACTTCAATTTCGACGGGCCTCTCCCAGAATCCCCTGTGGACGAAAGAGCATCATCAGGATCAGGGCCAACCCGAAAAGGAGCATGCGGTAGATCTCAAAGCCGCGCAAAAATTCCGGAAGAAGACTGAGGATGAAGGCCCCGAGCAGGGCCCCGTAAATATTTCCAAGTCCCCCCAGCACCACCATCGCCAACACCGTCACCGAGACCACAAAATCAAAACTGTCCGGCGAGATGGTCCCCTGTTTGGCCGCAAAAAAACATCCGGCCAGCCCGGCCACAAAGCCGCCGATTCCAAAAGCCGAAAGTTTCACCCAGGCCGGATTGATCCCCATCGAAGAGGCCGCCAATTCGTCTTCACGCAGGGCGACCCAGGCCCGTCCCAGGCGTGATGACTCCAGGCGGCAGAGCGTGAAGACCACCAGGAGAACCAGCAACAGAATCAAATAATAGTAAGGGGCCGAGTCCACCCCAAACGAGTAATGGGTAAAAGGAAGGGAGGGGTGCTCGATCCCTAAGAGACCGTTGGGTCCGCCGGTCAGGGAATCCATGTTATTGAGGGCAATGCGGACAATCTCCCCCGCCCCGAGGGTCACAATGGCCAGGTAATCCCCCGTGAGCCGAAGGACCGGAAAAACAAGAAGCATTCCGAAGAGAGCGGTCGTAAAGGCGCTTGCACCCAGTCCCATCCAGAAAGAAATTTTCCAATGCAGGTTCAGCAACGCAAAGGTGTAGGCCCCTATCGCAAAAAGGGCGGCATAACCCAAATTCAAAACGCCGGCGTATCCCACAATCACGTGAAGCCCCGCGGCCAGCAGCATAAAGACACCGGCGGTGACCAGCACATCGACATGATAGGGATTGCGGTCCACCAAGGGAAAGAGGAAGGCAACGAGAATGAGGAAAAAAAACCGGTACTCCAGAAACAGGCGGGTCAGAGGGACTTTTCTTTTTTTTCTCCGACTCATACCTTTTTGACGACCCGCTCGCCGAGAATGCCGGAAGGGCGAAAGAGAAGGATGACAATCAGGATGAAAAAGGCGAAGACATTTTTCCACTCCGAGGAAATGTAACCGGCCCCCAGGCTTTCCAGAACGCCCATCAGGATCCCGCCCACCATGGCGCCCGGGATATTGCCAATTCCACCCAAGACGGCTGCGGTGAAAGCCTTCAGGCCCGCCAAATAGCCATCATGGAAATTGATCGTGTTGTAATACATACCGAACATCACCCCGCCCGCCCCCGCCAATGCTGAACCCAAGAGGAATGCCATCGCCACCACCCGGTTCACATGGATCCCCACCAAGCTCGCGGCCTGGCGGTCATCAGCCAGGGCGCGCATGGCCTTGCCGGTTTTCGTGTTCTTCACATAGAAATGAAGGAGGGTCATCAACACGACTGAAACCACGGCAATCAAAATTTGGAGATTGGTCACGGAGACAACGCCGAGCTGGACCCTGGTCACCGGAATCAGGCCCGGAAAACTCTTGTCCGAGGGGCCGAAGAAAAGCATGACCGCATTCTGCAGAAGAAAAGAAACGCCGATGGCGGTAATCAAGGGGGCCAGCCGGGGGGCATCCCGGAGGGGGCGATAGGCAAAACGCTCAATCAACAGGGCCAGGAGGGCGGTCCCGCTCATGGCGAAGCAAAAAACAAGGATCATGAGCAATACCGCGCCGCCCTTCCCGAGGAAAAGTCCCTTCAGCGTCAGGCAGGCCAGAAGTCCCAGGTAGGCGCCCACCATAAAGATCTCCCCGTGGGCAAAATTGATGAGCTGGACGATGCCGTAGACGAGGGTATAACCGAGGGCGATCAAGGCATAGATCATTCCGATGGTCAGGCCGTTGACCAACTGTTGAAGGAAAATATCCAGAGCGCTCAGCATCCGAGTGGGAACTACTCCGCAGGTCCGATGTAAACAATCTTTCCATTTTGGACCTGAAAGACCCCGATGAACTGGTTCTGATTGTCTCCTTTCGGATCAAACACCACCTCGCCTGTGACTCCCTGAAAAAGGCGGTACTCTCTCATGGCCCGGAGCACGGCTTGCCGATCCTTGGTGCCAGCTCCGCGGACGGCCTGAATCAGGATATTGGCCGCATCGTAACCATAGGCCGACCACTGACCAATGGGTCCGTATTGGGCTTCATAATCCCGGATAAAGGGTGCCGCTGTTGGAACGGCGTGCATGTCTCCCCCCACCATCGTGGCGTAGGTCCCTTCCGCAATCGGGGAAGTGGCAAGTTCAACCAACAAGGGATTGGCCAGCCCGTCACCTCCCATGAAGGTTGCGGGGATGTTCAAGCCGTGGGCCTGCCGCAACAAAAGCGCCCCTTCGGGAAAGATGCCCCCGAAGTAAATTAAATCCGGATTCAGGGGTTTGATTTTGGTCAAGAGGGGGCTGAAATCCTTGTCGCCCTGCGTGATCCCCTCGTGCCCCAGAATCTCCATGCCCTGGGTACGCGCCTCTTTTTCAAATTCATCGGCCAGTCCCTTCCCATAGGTCGTCTTGTCATCGATGATGAAGATCCGGTTTGCCTTTAAATGACGAAGGGCATAATGCGCCCCCTTCGGTCCCTGCACATCATCCGTGGCCGCTACGCGGAAGAACGTATCGAATCCCTGACGAGAGAGCTGGGGGTTGGTCGAGGTCGCGGTGATCTGGACCATCCGCGCCTGGTGGTAGACGGCCGAAGCGGGCTTGGAACAACTGGAATTAAAATGCCCGATCACACCCAAAACATCGCGGTCCGAAACAAATCGTTTGGCCACATTGACCGCCTGGGCCGGATTGTGTTGATCGTCGAGGGAAAGCACCTCGAGACGATACCCCGGAAAGATTTCTCCCTTTTGATTTGACTGATCCACGGCCAGCTTGACGCCGCGGCAGGTGTCGATACCGAGCTGGGCTTGATCCCCGGTCAAGGGAGCCACGCAGCCGATTTTGATCACCTGGGTTGAGGAGGGACCTCCGCAACCGGCCGAGACAAGTACTGAAAGCAAAATGATTGGATAAAAATATCCCACGGTTTGTTTCATCAAACTTCTCCTTAGACTAACGCTGGTAGATTTCTCGGACCCCCTGGGTCATTGCCAGGTAGCGATCCCGGTGGACCGAGAAAGTTCGGTCTTCAAGCGGCAATTTCTTGAACTCATCGATGACGGACTGGTAACGGTCCATGGTGAGGGGTCGGGAGGTTGAATAATCATAAAGATAGGGCGACCAGTAGGCGTTTGAATTCACGAGCCGGCCCATCAGATCCAGATACCCTTGCGGGTCATGGCCCGCCGCCACGAGGTAGCTCAGTGCTTTTTGGTCCGCCCGGATCACCCGGTCATCCGCCGAGGGAACGCTCGCCTCAGCCACCGCGTTCAATGCCACGAGTCCCCCGGCAATGAGGACGCCGAATACTCCGAAGAAAGGTGCCGCAAGGGCCCCCGCCTGCGCGATCGTCTGTACCGCGCGGCGCCCCGCGGTATGCAGGGGATCACGAAACTGGAGTTCCGCCACTTCATGAGCCAAGACCGATGCGAGCTCCGATTCATTCTCGATGAAACTTAAGAAACCCGTCGTGACATAGATGAATCCGCCCGGGGCGGAGGTTGCGTAAAGGCGGTCGTCGTAGAGGACCGTGAAAAGATAAGGCAGGTCTTTTCGGCCGGCCACGCGCGTGATGGACCGGCCCACGCGGGTGACGTAGCCGACGAGTCTCGGCTCCGTGTAGGTTCGATAGGTTGAGGTGATTTGCTGGTGGATTTGCCGGCCGGCCTGGATTTCACGATTCGTCCAGAACCCCGCGCCCTGCGTGACTCGGGCGCTCCCATCTGAACGGGTGGGTCCGTGAGCGCAGCCGGCAAGCAAACAGAGGACCGTGAAGCAAGCAATGATTCGGGTCTGGTTCTGTTTCCAGTGATTCAAGACGTTTGTGATATAATTCTCTCCGCTATGAACGGTGAAACACTGATTAACGTTAACCCCTATTTAAAAGATAAAGCCCTTTACGAAAAGCTTCTTTTTATCAATGTCTCAAGCTCCGCGGCGATCGAGCTTGGAAAACTCTCTTCGACTCTGATTAAGGCCCTCCAAGAAAAACAGCCCACTTTCATCTTCATTTCCCCTGAGATCGAGAAAGAGTTCTCTCAATAATTTTCTCGAAGATTTCTTCCATTAAACGGTAACTTTGCTTCACCCAACCGTCCCGTACCGCTTCAAAGTATTTTTGCCTGCCTTTTCCTTTTTCAATGGGTGCAAAATCGAGAGGCGGCAAACCCGCTTGAAGCGCCATCAGGGTGGAAAGAACACGGGCCAGCCTTCCGTTTCCTTCCCGGAAGGGATGAATAACAATGAGTTCAGTATGGACTTCGGCAAGCGCGCTAATCACTTTTTTTCGGGAATCGAAAATACAGGGTGTGTTTTTGGCGAGACAATCCTTTTCAAAATGCTCCATTAGATCCAGGATATGCTTTGCAGGTGCAAATTTTATTCCTTTAGTCAAATCCACATCACGAGGTGTGCCGGCCCCTTGACACCAATTTCTTGAAGAAAAAATCCTCTGCTTGTTTAAGTGCGACATTCTCAACTTGATCCAACTCTGCTTTAATTTTAATTCCAAGAAGATTTTTGAGAACTCCCGGTTCCGCACCTTCTTCTTGCTCCGCTTCAACCCCTGTGGCCTGGTATCTTTTGCTCTCTCTCATGATGGGATTTCTTCCCTATCCAGCTATATAAAAACCCGAGCTGAGTCCTGCTCTTTAAAATTGCGCCCGGCAGGACTCGAACCTGCGACCTACTGGTTCGAAGCCAGTCACTCTATCCGGCTGAGCTACGGGCGCAATGAAAGCATGGCCAGTCCCCGCGGGACGGGCGCAACAACGTTACTCCGTTCAAACATCGCCAGTCCCCGCCGGACGGGCGCGTCCAAATAGGACCTGCCCTTTAGAGTCGGCGCAAATGGCGTCTGAAAAATTTTCGGCGGGCGGGAGAAGTCCGCGCCAACCACTCGTTCATTTCGAGTAACCATTCGAGTTTTCTCTCGGGAGAAATCCGCATCCCGCGCAAGAGACGTTCCTTTTCGGTCTCCCATCGAAATTTCATCGTATCTTCGACCATCTTCTAATCTTCTTCAGCTCACGGACGTCCCATTGGTCAACGTCACGGCCGGCAGTTTTTTTCATTTGAATGAGGTCATTGATCGAAATGACCGGAAGGCGCAGGCTCCCCGCCTTAATGTATTTCGCTCTTTTTCGTGCTCGCCCAAAACGGACGGGCGAATCGATGATGAGATCGACCTCCTGCAAGCCCTCTTCCTTGTAGAAATTGAATGCCTTCAAGTGTTTGTTCTTGATCCAATTCTCGCGAGTGGCCTCATCCGCCAAACCCAGTGGATTCACCGGCTGTTTCACCCGGTATCCCTTCTTTTCCAGGATCTTGATGATTTTGAGGAGGTTCGGATCGGTCATCTCGACTAAAATGTCCAGATCTGCCGTCGTCCTCAAGCCCCCCAACAGGTTGAACGCAATGCCTCCCACGATGAGGTAGCGCACCTTCTGTCTCTGGAATTCTCGGAAAATTTCCTCGTAGATCACACCTGGTTTTCTCACAGTTTATATCGGCCAAACGGAGAAATTATATATGAAGTCAAAGAGAACGTGCAAAAACTAAAGACAAGGCACCCAAGTCCCCCACTCGATCTCCGAGACGGGTTTTGACGATACGGCAGGCGCTATATAAGGAAGGCCAAGCGCATGTCCGCGCGGATCGGATCATCTCCGGCCAGAAAAGCCCGGAGGATTTCACGACGCTTCCGCCCAAAATCAACATCTCGGGGTTGAGAAGATTGATGAGATTAGCGAGCCCGATCCCTAAATAGAATCCGGCGCGGCGATAGGCCTCGAGCGAAAGAGAATCCCCCTTCTTCGCTGTCAGGGCTACTTTTTCGGCCGTGACCCCGCCAGGCCATTTCGATTTCTTCCCGCGCCCGCGTTGAATCCCGTGCTTCACGAATTGGGCAATGGCCGTGCCCGACGCATAAGCCTCGAGGCATCCCAGACGACCGCAACCGCACCGCTCACCCCCCGGCACAATGATCGTATGTCCGACCTCCCCCGCCCCGAACGAGGCACCCAGGAGAAGTTTCCCATCCAGAATGATTCCTCCGCCGATCCCCGTACTGATCGTGAGGTAGACGAAATTTTTTACCCGCCGCCCTGCGCCGAACACATTTTCCCCCATAGCGGCCGCGTTGGCATCATTGGTGATAAAAACAGGGAGCTTCAATCGGCGCTCGAGAAAGGACTTCAGGGGAAAATTTTGCCAGCCTTGTAAATGAGGAGAGCGTTGAACGACTCCTCTCTGGGGGTCCATCGGGCCCGGAATGCCGATCCCGATCCCCCGGATTTGCCGTTTGCCTTGAGATTTTTTCTTCAGTCGCTCGAGGACCGAAGCAATGGCTTCAATCCCTTGCGGGGCCTTTCGACCGGTGAGGGTGGAAACCACTTCCTTGGCGAGAATTTTTCCGGCAGCACTTCCAAGGACGATGGAAACTTTCGTCCCGCCGACATCCACGCCCAAGGCAAAGCGTGTCATCAGTCGTAGACTTCTCTGCGATGGCCTATCTTGACGACGTAAATTTCCTGCTTGGCGTCATCCACTTCATAAATGACCCGATAATCACCCTGCCGAAGGCGGTAATATCGGTCTTCGCCTTTGAGCATTTGGATTCCTGAAGGACGAGACTGCACGCTGAGTAAGCGGATTTTATCAACGATTTTAGAAGTAAGAGGAGACGCCACTTTGCGAAGTTCTTTTTCAGCACTCCGCCTGAAGAAAATCTTATACGAGCCCATCCCGCTTGAGATCTTTCAGCACAGATTCAAAATCGCGGGACGGTTCACGAGACCGGTCTTTAACGGCCTGCAAGTCGATGGCGTCTTCCTTGAGAGAAAGACGCAGCGCCTCGTTCACCAAATCTGAAACGCTCGAGTCGACCTCCGCAGCCTTGATCCGGAGAGCTCGATGGAGCCGGGGCTCCAGATACACGGTCGTTCGCTTTTGCAAGAGATCCACCTCCGACTGAATTATAGCATTATGACGTTATGATGTCAAAATGTCTGATAAGCCGTGTCGTAAGCTAATGAAATGTCCCCTGGTTCTAGCACATGAAATGTCCCCTTCAACCTTAGGCTACAGTACGCGTCAAAACCTTGAGATTGGGAGGCTCTATGACGCGATACTCTATGGCCGCTACGGTGAAGGCTATGAAAATCCAAGAAGTTATTTTAAAGGCCGCTTCGAAACAAATCCTCTGGATGGATGCGGCCGATATTATCGGTGTTTCCTACCGGACGATGAAACGTTGGAAAGCCCGGTACGAGAAGTCGGGCTATGACGGTATCTTCGACCGGCGCAGAAGACTTCCCTCTCCCAAACGGGCGCCTCTTTCGGAGGTCCAGACGATCCTTGAGCTTTACCGGACCCGTTACCGGGGCTTTAACGCCGCCCATTTTCATGAAAAACTGAGAGAGCACCATGCGATCCAGCGCGGCTATACCTTCGTCAAAACACTTCTTCAGACCGCCGGGAGGATGGAGAAGACTCGCAAACGCGACAAGCACCGTCTCCGGCGTCCGAGGAAGCCCTTGATCGGCATGATGCTTCATCTGGACGGCAGCCCCCACGAATGGATCCCCGCTCAGCCGGGTGTCTTTTACGACCTCCTCACCCTTTTTGACGATGCGACCAACCGGATCTACGAAATGGCCCTCGTCGAGGAAGAAGACACCCGCGGGTGCATGATTCTCCTTAAGGATTGCGTCGCCAAGCGGGGGATCTTCTGCTCCCTTTATTCCGACCGGGCGAGCCATTTCTTCTTTACCCCAAAAGCGCAAGGGAAGGTCCAGGAGGGACACTTCACACAAATCGGAAGGGCTTTAAACGAATTAGGCATCCGGATGATTCCGGCGTATTCTCCCCAGGCCCGAGGACGAGGCGAAAGGATGAATGAGACGCTTCAAGGCCGGCTTCCGAATGAGCTCAAGCTCCACGGGATCAAGACCAGGGGAGAGGCCAACCGATTTTTGAAAGAACGCTACATCCGGGAATTCAATCAACGATTCGCGAGGCCTCCTGAACAAAAGGGCTCAGCCTTTGTCCCCCTCCCCAGGCATCTCAATCTGGATCTCATCTTCTCGATCCAAACCGAAAGGACCGCGGGTCACGACAACACCGTTTCTTACCAGAACCGGATCTTTCAAATCAACCCCTCTCACCTGCGTGTTTCTTTCGCCAAATGCCGTGTGACTGTCCACGAACATCTCGATTCCTCGGCGAGCATCACTTACGGGCCGCATCTCCTCGGTTTCTACCCTCCTCCCAATCAATCCAAAACCTTAAAAAAGGAGAAACCCTTATGCCTTGTCTAAATCAACCAGAGGGGACAATTCATTTGCTAGAAAAAGGGGTCATCTTGACGTGCTACCAACAAATGTCTGATAAGCCGTGTCTGATAAGCCGGTGAGAGCAAATTGGCCGGGGAGGGAATCGAACCCCCCACGCAGGGATTTTCAGTCCCTCGCTCTACCACTGAGCTACCCGGCCGCATGGAAAGGAGATTATAGGTGAGCGAGGAGTAAAGTCAAAAACTTTGGGGAGATTGCGCGCGTTCGACGGCGAAACCTTCGAGGATGCCTTCCGCGTAATCAAAACTTTTTCGCGGGTTGTCAGGCCGCAGACTCCGCATCCGGGCCATGACCTCCTCCACCCACGCCTCAGGGTATTTTGCAAGAAGCCCGAGGAGCTCGGAGACCAAAACCGGATCGTTCGGGTCTTCGAGCTCGTTTGCATAGCGGCGGGCGAGCTCGAAGTGAGCATCGGAAGATTTTTCACGAAGCGCCCGCCATTTCCGCTCAAGTTGGAATTCGGAAAAAACCGGGTTGAATCGATACTGATTGGTGGGGCGGTCTTTGAAAAAGGGGTTTTGTTCGAAGCCGAAGTAAATCACCTCCAAGAGATTCGCCCGCTTCAATTCCTTCGTTCCCTCCTGAATCACGTCCTGTGAAATGCCAAACAGATTCGCCCAGCCCGTTTGAGGGGCCGACCACCACGGATGGATCGGACTGGTCTCAGATAGGTAAAGACCGGTCAGATAAGTCGTGAGCGCCGCTTCAGAAAAAGTCTTTATCAGTCCGGTTTCAAAGAGGGCGGCGGGAAGATTCGTCCATCCGGTTTCTTTTGATTCGAGGGGAAGGAGCCGGATGCGCGCGGAGGTCCCGTGCGGGATGGCGATTTCCAGGAGATGATACCGTCCGGCCAGTTTCTTCTTGAGGACCTTGATGAGCTGGCGCCGCGCCTTGGAAGTGTCCCAATCCACGGGCAAATTCAGCCCTTGACGCATTTCGCCCAAATCCATTTCAAATTCCGGACTTCCGCGCTTGTCGGATTCATAAAGAAGCCAGAGATAAATCGCCAGAGCGCGGAAATCCCGGTCATGAGTCATCCGTTTGAGGTAGCGTGGGTCTTTTAAGAAGGCGTTCGGGAGCCGGATCCTCCTTGCCTCGGGGACCTCGCCTTCCTCCAACCGCTTGAGCGCCCGGACCCGGGCTTCCTTGATAGAGGCATATTCCCGCGATCGGATGAGGGCAGACGATTCCCGGTTAAGACGCATCGCCGAATGACTCCAGTTGTGGCTTCCTTCAAGCACCCACTGGCCGTCGACAATGAGGAGCTTGTCATGGACCCGCCTTCCCGGGTCCGCAAAGAAAACATCCTGGATCCCGGCTGCACGCAGGTACGCATAAACCGGATCATTGCGCGTGAAAATGGATTCCTCGCCCGGCGCCTGAAACTCGTAATTGCGATTGAGGACCAGGTAAAGCGAAACGCCGCGCTTCTTGGCGCGGACCAAGGCTTCAGCAAACCGGGTCCCGGGATGACGGGGCTGGGAGGGTTCGAAATCAAATTCGTAAAGACTGAGAACGATGGAACGCTCGGCGCCTTCGATGAGTTCCAACGCGCGGGTTTCATAGGCCTGGTCGCTCAGGTCCTCCACGTCTGCCTGAATCGCGAAGGCGCGCGGCGCCGCCAAAATGAAACACAAAAACCAAAAGGTACCGCGCACCTTTACGCCTTGTTGTGACCCGCCTGCTGTTCTTTTATTGCCTCCAGAACCCGTTCATAAATTAAATTCCTTGGGCCCGGATCGATGACTTGGATTTCGATTCGTCCATGATGAATCCGGTAGACGATTCGATACCGGCTTACTCGGTAACTCCATAACCCGCGGAGTTCGTCCTTCAGGGCTTTTCCCAAATGGGGTTCCTCACGAATCGTTTCCAAAGCAGCCTGTATTTTTCTTTTCAGATTGGGAGACAGATGGAGAATCGTTTGTTCGACAAGAGGTGGAATGACAAGACGATATTTCAATTGCGTCGTCCGAATACCTGTTCGAGAGATTTCCCCCGCCCGCCCCGTTCAAAATACCGGAGGTTTCTACGAATCCTTTTCATTGCACTTTCGTCGGAGAAAATCTCAAGGGTCTCCTGCCAACCTTCCCATTCGTCAAAGCCCATGATGACGGCGGCAGGGTGTCCATTTTTCGTCACCACATATTCTTGACCCAGTTTCTGGGCGCGGCTGATCACCTTGAGCAGCTTGGGTTTCAATTTGGTCACCGAAACGATTTTGGCTTCCATCCGTTCTCCTCCCGGTCCATGATTATGGACCACTTAAATATACCGGAAGGCATCGGCCCCGTCAATTCACTTGAAGGACGGCGTTTCTGATTACGTCGAGACGCGGACGACGCGCTCGAGCATCTCGCTTAATTGGTTTGGGGTTTTAGATTTTCCCCGATGACCTTGCGCCACCGGTCAAACCAAACAACCAAGTCTTCAAAAGGAAACGGTTTCATGAGCATCAGCATGTCCTGAGATCTCGCCTGAAATGAATGAATCCTTTCGAAGGCAATTGCCAGCCAGTAAAGATCGAAGCCGGGATCCTTTCTTTTGGCAGCCTCGAGCAACGCCTCTTCGGTGAAGCCTCCCTGAGTTACGAGAACGTAGATGTCGATAAAATCTCTCAATGCCGCTCTACCAAAGAGGGCTAAAAGTTTATTCGAAGCAATATCTCGGAGGTTATCCACTTTCAAACCCGGGAAGGCAGGAAATTCGGAAGGCGGCTCAAAACGAAACGGAGAATCTTGAGCCAATTGAATGATTGTCTTTCCAGCTCCCGACTCCAAAACCAACTCTACAAAGGAATGGGTGGCCCGGAGCCGCCTAGTAGACAGTCCTTTATTTTTCAAGACGGCTTCAAGTTGATGGCTGAAAGGATTTGTTAACTCGGGCACAGAGGTAAAAAAGTCAAGGTCGTTGCTTTGGCGGTGCCTCAGATAAAAAAAGGCCAAAGCTGTGCCGCCAGTCAGATAGAAGTGTTGGCTGTCGGGAACCTCGGGGAAATGTTTAAGGACGGCTTCCTGAATCGGCGTGATAATCACGAAGGAAATCCTCCCAAAAATTTCTCACATCGCCAGGAAGGAATCTCTTAACCCTTAGGAAGGACTGCCTGAAACTTTGAGCCGGGAGATTTTGCAGAAGGCGGGTGACGTCTTTTGACATTCCACGCGTGAGGACTTGCTGAACATAAAGGTCAACGTCCGAAGGCTCACTGAGATCCAGCGCCGCGCCTTCCTTCAAAAACCAGAATAATCTTTGGTCGACTTGAAGCTTCATTTCAGACCCCGCTTTTTAGGAAGTATAACCCATGACGATTAAAAACACCAATTTATGCGGAATTACGCCGAGACGCGGACGGCGCGCTCGAGCATCGCGCCGGGGAGGACTTGTGAGTTCTGCTATTGGCTGAGACTTTGTAAAGTGCGTGCTCGAAATCCCAGGATGGTGAGACCCGCTACTTCTTTTCTTTTAGCATCGTAGCGGACAATCACACCGTCGCCAATATCCGTCCCCACGGCCGGCCGAGGCTTGCCCACGGAGATGTAAAGAACGTCTGCCTCTTCATCGTATTCCCAGTTAAGCGAGGGTTTTCCCTCGAGGATTTTTAATGTTTCCATATCACCCGTCTCCTTTTTGCAGGCATATTGGTAAAATAAGCCGTCAAGATGAAACCGTCTTGTTTCGGCGTTTCTTTATAGGCAACAACCAGGTACTTTTTGGTCAAGGGTGTTTTGGGGAAGAGCCTCATTGCCAATAATTCTCCGAAGTCGCCTTCCTGGATAATATCGGGATTTGACACCGTTTCTTCAACAATCCCTTTATCTTCAAAGCCGCTCGAGCACTGTGGAAAACAGCATAATAGGCTCTGGAAATGCTGTCGTCAGTCAATTGTTCCTCGATCAGCTTTTTGGCTGCTTTCAAAGAGTGCGCTGATTTCTTCATCTCCTCACGCAAATAAGGAATCGGATCCTCCGTCACAGTGCAATACCCTCCCGCATAACATTACGAATAAAAGGACTGCCCATGCTTATCAATCGCTGTTGCAGAAGCTGACCCACCACCTTGACTGATAGATACACACCGTGATCTAAAAGAATCCCCGTGGCCACCCTCCCAATTTTCTCCTTGAGGTGCCAGTCTTCATGTTGAGTGGTAACCAAAACATCGATATCCGATTCAATATGCGCATCTCCTCGAGCCTTGGAACCAAACAAATGGATGCTGATAATCTCCGGACCAAATTTCCGGGCCAGGATTTTCTTAAACTGATTTAGTGCTTGTTGTTCTTGGTCTTCAAGTTTCATTTTTATTTTTTACGCATGCCTGCCTGGGACATGCACAACCCCTGTTGAATTATATCGGAAACCCTACCCAAATGCTGGAGAGAAATCAAACTCACGCCGAAACGCGGACGGCGCGCTCGAGCATCGCGCCGAGAAGGACACCCATGACCGAATTGCCGAGAAGGATATCGGCGGAGAACCCTTTCGGAAATTGTCCGAGACTCGGTTTGATCCCACCCAAGACTTGATTGAAAAACTCTTGACGGCCGATTAAAGCCACGAACTTGCCGAGCTGGGCCACGGCCGGACGGTCGCTCATCCGCACCGCGCCTGTCGCGGGGTCGGGTTGGTCATAATAGACCACACTGTAACCTTCACCCCAAAGCTTCCCAGCCAGGGCCATTGCGGCTTCGTCCTGCCAGGAAATGAGGATCACGGTATTCGAGCGGCTGACCGTGTTCTCAATCTTGCTGAGCTTAGAGCGGAGTCCGCCCACCTTGACCACCGGGTCAATTCCCCCGATGTCCTGAAAATGAGCGGCGGCATCGCCCAAGGCGAAGACCTTAAATCTGAGGTTGGCGATTGCCTCCAGTCCCTTGCGGGCGGGCGTCAGGCCCATCAAGACGTTCTTGGCGATCTCGATCGCGGCCTGCCTATTGGGATCCGCCGATGAAGCCTGCGCCAACTCCCGGATGGAGGTGAGAATCTGAATATAATCGCGGGATTTCTCGATGTGTGCGCGATGCGCGATGGGGTTGTCCTGCTCCCAGTCTTCAACGAATTTCAGCCGGGCCTCGCGTTCGGCCTCGGTGGCCTTGAGTTCGCTCTGGAGCCGGTCCTGCCAATTGGGATCTCCGAGGTGGGTACCCTCGTGAATTAAAGTAGTAGCCATCGCTTCGATCCGCTTCGTAAATTCCAGCGCATCTTCTTTCCGCAAGGGAATGCCCTGCGTCATCCGCTCTTGGATCTGGCTTGCCACATCCGTTTTTTCTTCATCAATATAGATTTGCCGGGTTTTCATGTTCGCAGCAGCTTTATGCTCATCCATTTCAGGACTACCTGTCGAAGTAATCTTAATCCGTTCGATCGCATTGGAAAGGTCATAGCCTTTCATCTTTCCGAGTTTCGAGACACCATCAAGAAACGCCTTCCAGCTCTCTTCCCTTGTCTCGGCCCGGGCAACGTGAGTTAGGGCGGCTGCCACGAGCGGAATCCACGCCGCGGGAATGTTTTTCCAGCCCTGGAGCTTTTCTGCGATTTTCTTCTCCTCAATCGATAAAGCAGTCACAGGAACCGGCGCTTCGCGCACTTCAGCGCGCCGCGCGACGGGGGCCTCTTCTTCCCAGGTGGACGCCCGGGCAGCCTCCTGAAGGGCGCTGAGATCGTCTGCATCGAAATTGTGATTTCCGACAAAGGGAAGGGCTCGTCTCAACAGCTCTTCATATTCATCACGAGCCAGAGGATTGCCTTCCTGCTCATTCCAAGCTTCAAGAATGGCTTGCCAAGGAACGATTTCGATCTGGGTCTTGACCTGCCTTCCACCGTCCACCGGCTTCGGCATCACCACCTGCAACAAGAACTTCGCGCCTTTCTTCGCCTCCCCTTGCACGAAGTCATTAAAAGCACCGTAGAATTCCGACTGCAGATTGTAAGGCAGTTTCTCCCAGGTTAGACCGTTGTCCCTGCTTATCCGGGCACCCACGGGAGCATCATTCTCCAATTCTTCGAAGACAGTCGAGCCAAGGCGATGTGTGATGACAGAGTGTTTGGTCTGCCACAGACCGTCGGCATTCTTGTCCTGCAAGCTTGGGATGATCTGGACCGATCCGTCAGCGTGTGGCGGGTGGTTGTGTTCCATCGTGTCTTGCTTCTCACCGAGAGTTTCCGTTCCAGAAAAGCGCATTCCGGTGGCGACCCACACTTCCGATTTCCCGGCCGGCCGGTGAATCATAAACTCCCGATCGAGTTGGGCGTGTTCAAGCTCGTCCTTCAGGCTCACGGAGGTGAGCTTCCCAAACCATCGATCGCCTTTTCGATTGATCCGGTCCGGATTCTCAAGCAGATCTTTCATTTCTACATCGGTTGCCATGTGGTTCGCTTCGAGATCCTGCATCACGACTTCATTCTCTGGAGCCGCCCACATCAAAGCATTGAAGGCGCGGGCCGCAAACTCTTCAAGTTGACGGTACTGATAAACAAGTTCACGTGTTGCGTCATTGAGGCTTGACGATTTTCTCTTAAGGGCCGCCTCGAGTCTCTCTTCAGTCCACCCTTTAGCGCCAAGCTCCACGTTCAAGAATTCCTGAAGATTGAGAATGAATTGCTTGACCCACGCAATCCCTTCGCCATCCGTGGTTTTCTTTAAGATTTGCATCATGAGCTCATGAGCAAAATGGTTCCAAAGATTGTAGTCATCTCCGGAGAATCCCGGAAGTGTCCTCACAACGATTTTCTTCAACCGCTCGCCCACTTGGAGCGGTGCCTGACTGATTTGATCGGCCAGTTGTTGAGCAAGCTCAGTGACCTTCGTTTGACTCAATCCTCGAAGGCCCGACTCGAAAATTTCCTGCAACTGCTGATCGGCGCCCGGCCCTTCTTCGTCTGCAGCATTGATAAGTGCATTGATGGCATCCGTGACTCCTCGAACATCCACCCGGCCGTAGCTTTCGCGCAGGGCCGACTTGGCGTCATCAGGAAGAGACGTGCCGGTTGGTAACGTTGCTTCTTCAATGATCTGATTGACAGCCCTGTCGAAGTGTTGGTCGGAAGCCTGCATCTGATGCCAAGCCGGTTCCAACTTTTTGATTTCTTCCTTGGCGCCGTCGATTTCCTTTTGAAGTTTCTGGATTTCTTTCTTGTCCTTGGTCTTGGTGATTTCCTCCTGATTGTCCTCGATAGTGCGCTTGGCTCTGCCATAGGACATTCTGATCAATCGATTCCGCCGCTCCCGGGTTTGGTTAACCGTTTCGCGGAAAGCGGTGAGGCGCTTCTTGGCTTTCTCCTGTTTCTCCGGATTGCCGCTTGCCCAATCTTGAGCGGCCTGCTGAACAACCAGTTTGGCCACGAATTGCTGAGCATCGGCCGCACCCAAACCTTGGACCGCGCCTTCCTCGTCAATCTTGAGCGGAGCATCCCCGCCCTCGAAGAGACCTTTCACGATTTGTCTCAATTCATTGGGATTCCGGACGAAGCGCTGAATGGCCAGTAAATCATCGAAGGAACGGGCGTTCCAGAGAATGCGCTGCAAGAGTCCGAGTGCGACAAAGGAAGGCAGCTTCATTTCCTTGACGATTTGCTCAAGAAGAAGCTTCAATCCCAAAACAGAGCGGTAGGCGGCATGACCCCGCTGCTTGAAAGCGCGCAAGTCCTGCGGCCGCAGACCGCCGCCATGTCCATCCGCCTCACCTGCTCTCAGGTACTGCACGAATTTACTCTCCAAGACATGATCTATATTGAAAGCTTGGGCCGCATCGTAATCATAAACGCCTTCCGTCATCTGGGCGGTGAAGTTGATGATTTCTTCGATGACGTTGCTTTCCCGGTCACGGGAATACTTGTGCGGATGAACAAAGTGCAAAATTTCGTGGTAGTTGGATTGTTCATAATATTGACTCAGGAGAATCGGGACGTCCAGCTTTTGAAAAAGTCCACCCTTGAAGGTGCCTTCGCTGAAGGTCGCCGTACCCGACCACGTCTTGAAGAATTCCTTGTCATTTCCGTCCACAAATCCCAAGTCTTTCAATTTTTCCTCCATTTGCAGGCTGAGGAGGAAGGTCATGGCCGTCGCTCCGGCCGGCATGCCGCGACGAAGCAGGTATTCTTGCTTGGCCGCGTTATAGGCGTCGTTGAATAAGACTTGATTGGACGGCAAACGAAATTCCCTCTCAATATCCGCGGCCGTGGGTTCAAGCCCTCGATCCCACAATTGTTGCTCAATTTTCTTTTTTTCCAGTTCAATGACCTGGTCACGAACCACCGGGATTTCTGAAATCTCATAGACTTTTCCAATTTTCACCTCAAAACCAAGTTTGAATTGCTTCCCGCCGCGGGTGATAAGGAACGAGTTCGGGTCTCCATCCACGGGTTGAAGGAGGTCATCCACCGTGATCTTTTTCTTCGGGAGGTTGTAATTGAGTTGATCGACTAATTTTTTAAGGCCTTTCTCGACTTCCGCCGGATCGGGAGATTTGAGTTTGTCCACAATTTGTTTCTGAATCTTGTCGAGTTCTATTTTTTGCTCATCGTTCCGGGACCAGTCGGTATTCGTGATCATCATCTCAATGACACGCTCCGGTCCCAGCTTGAGTGAATGGACGTCAATTCCTCGCGCGATGAAATCTTCCAACATCCGCTTTCTTTCTTTTTGCTTCGTTGCAAGATACGCCGCCGCGAGAGCCGGATCAAACTCAGCCAGTTTCTTTTCAAAGTCGAATCGTGTATCTCGACCCTCTCTATGAAGATGAGTCGAAAGGAACCGGGCTTTTTCTGCCGCGTGGAGGACGAAATTCAGAAATTCTTCCTTCCGGCTTGTCCCGGTCTCACGGTACCGGGCATAAGCCAGAATCATGGCGCGGCGATAATATGTTTGCTCGGAGCCCAATTGACTCACAGCCTTCCGGAAAATCTTAAGCGGATCCGGACCCGCGAGTTTCGAGGCAATCCACAGTGGGAAAACAATAGGTGCAAAAATAATGCTTCCAAGCCATTTGGTTGCATAATAAATCACGCCGGATTCGTGGATGCTTTTCGCATTGATATCTTTTGCTTTGAAAAGAACAAGAGTCGGAATCGGATAATTGGCAAAAATCCAATAAATGTATTTCATGACGCGTCCCTCTTTTTCTTTAAGCTCCTTGAAACTAAGATCGTAGTTCTCAGGCACCATGAGGGACCGCAACATTGCCTGGCTCAACATGAGGACAACGGGTATGGCTGAAAGCATCAACCAAGGAGACACGGGCAGGATAAAGAAGTAAAAGGCGGCTGCAAGTGACGCGAGAAGCCCGGTGCCAATTAATCCGATGACTGTTCGCTCTCCGCCGACCGAATTAAAAATCGAAGAGAACCAGTGGCTCCAGGAATTCTCCGCGAGCGCCGTTTGTACGACGGCATCGAGGATAGAGGCAACCGCGGGATAGCCCGTCGCTCCTTCGGCCTGTTTTTCCCGGAGTGCGGCAATCAATTGTTGGTTGCGACGAATCTCATCCTTCAGATAAGATTTGTCCTTCTCGACCGACTGCTCGAGCTCCTGTGTCTTCTCTTCGAGGGCTTTGATCTGCTCATCGAGCGATTCGACGTTAGTCAACTTGAACAATTCGTGGCCCGCTCCCCGGCTCAAAGCGTAAGGATTGCCCCAGCCAAAGCGCCTCGTCCAGTTGAGGCTTTTCAGGATTTTCCCTGACATTCGGCGGTCGGCCGCGGTCGGCTCCTCGTCAGCAATATTAAGGATGTCTCTGTAAAGGGCCGTATCATCCGGCACTTCCTTGCCATGATTGGCCTCGTAGGCCGCGATGCCGCGAGTGAGGGCCTTGCCCGAGAGGGCCAAGGCCTTTCGGGCTGCGTCCTTGGCACCAGATTTCGCCAGTTGATGATAAAGAATCCGCAATGCGAGACGTTCTTCTTCCGTCGCCTGACCTTGGGCAAGGTATGAAAGTTGACGAAGGGCCTTTGGAGCGCCCTTGTCATAAGCAGCGCCCAAGAGGGATTGATCAAGATCCATTCCGTCCGCACCTGTACTTTTCAGGAGCGCAAGCTTGTCATTCAGGACTTTGCTGTAAATTTCTCTTCCTCTTTCCGATTGCGGATAAAGCCTTTGTCTTTTGGCGAGGAAGCGTTCCCACCACTGGGCAAACGCTCCTTCAGTGAAGACGTAATAAACTTGGGGACGGCCGGTCTCAAGCGATCCCATCTGGCCGTCGTTTGTCATCACGCCATGACGGACTTCGCCTTCTTCAACGTGCGCTTGCTCCTCACCCTCCCGGCCTTTGAAATCAGAAAGTTCACCCGATGCGTCGACCGTGAGTTCGCCACTCGAAAGGTCAACCCGGTCAAGCCGTGCATTTCGGCCGACGGTGAGTGCTCCACGCGTGACGGCCACGTTGCGGAGAATGGCGCCGTTCTCGACCGTGGTGTTGTCCATCAGTCTGGCGCGGCTTAGGATGACATTCTGTTTCACGGTCACATTGTCGCCGATGGTCGTGCCTTCATAAAGAATGCTTCCCTTGCCCACCTTGCCATGACCGCGTTGGTATTGAATGCGGCTTTCCTCACCCACTTCAATGACGCCTTCTTGGGTCACGGCCACTTTTTCATGGGAGAATCGCAGCTTCTCCAATTCCCGGAGGTAGGCTGGCGTGGGCTTTTCATCAAGCTGATGCACGCTGAATTTCTGACCGCGGTCTTTGCCGGCCACGTAGAAATGATTGCCGATCTTGAGAACGCCGACTTTGCCTTGGACAAGGGGTGCTAGCTTACTTGGATCTTTCAAAATCGCATCCGCGTCGGCGGCAGGCACGGAGATAGTTGTGGCCTTGCTCCCTCGACCTTCGCAGTAATCGCTTGACTCGCTGCAGTTGTAGGCGACGACCACATCTTTCATCATCACACCGTTCACATTATATTCGTCGGGCCGGTCCGGATTATCGGAGGCCGACACCCGGCGCCGCAGCATATCGAGAGCATTGACGTCATCTCCGACGACGGTTCTGTCTCCCTTTGGGGCGGTAAGTTCTTTTTCAACCGTCACCTTGCCTTCATCCTTCAAAGATTTCGCTTTCCCGCCGAAGAATTCCGGCAGATTGAGCGCCGGCATATTCTCCCGGTTCTCATCCAGCGGTGTAGCCGGAGTCTCATAAACATGGGTGGCATTGGGATTGACCGAACGACTCTGGGCCTCATCCATATCGATTTCGTGGGCGCGTCCGTCAAAGGAGCGCCAAACCGTACGCAGCCGGTTCCGGCCTTCGCGGCTTCTTAGGCCAGACAACACACTCTCAGTTGCCTGTGAATAGCTTTGCACAATCGGATTGTCCGGCTGGGCCTTGGCCCGATTAGCCAGATTCAAGACACAGGAGCTGCAGCTCATGGCGAATTCAGCAATGATAGACGAGAGCTTGGAAGAAGCCGGAAGAGTCATTTTCGATTGCTCGATGGTTATCATCACGGTGCCAAAGAAATCGGCACGCTCGTCGGCCCCTTCTTCGCCTCCTGTTTTTTTCCGTTCTTTTTGCTGGTCTCGAATAATTTCGAAAAGGGCGTTCAACTGATTTTCCTGGGCGCCTTGGCCGCGGATAATCTTCAGGGCTTCTTTGATGGCGTTGAACCGGAGCGGAAGGCTTTGGGCCTCTTTGACCTCTTCCAGCGCCTTTTGGACTGCAGCGGGCATTGACTCTCTCGTTTCAGATCCAGCCTGGGCCTCGACTTCAGCTGCCCGGTCGGCTTCACGCTCGGCCTCGGAGGGCAGCATTCCTTGGACCGCTTCGATTGCCGCCGCACGGGCCATGCGGTCCACTTCCTCACCCTGTTCGTCGATGATTTTTTGATTCCGCGCCAGACGGCCTTCGTACTCCGCCTTTTCGACGAGGGTGCGGGCTAGCCGCCGGACGTAATTCTTTTCGATATCGTTAAACTCGCTGGCCAGTTCACTGCGATAACTTTTGAGGAACCAGGACATCACGGGTGCATTAATCCAGGAACGAGGCAGGATGCGGGCAACCCAGGCCTTGACCGGATTCCCATAATTTCCGTATTGCTCGCTCGCAAGTTCCTGTTCGAAATTAACGCCGTGGGAATTGAGATCCCGCTGGGCACGTTTGAAATAATCCTGTGTGACATACGCAGCCACGTTCTTATCCTTCAAAAACTTTTCAAGCTGCAATTTGAAATGATCGCCGAAGTTCTTCTTCTGGACGGCGATTTGCTTTTTGAGCGCATCGATATAGGCCTTGAGAGCCTCCGGTGAATCGTTTTGAGCGGGATCCGGAAGGGGTTCGGGAACTAAATCCCCTGTGAGATTCACAGGAAGCGCTCCCAGCCGGTCACGGAGCCGGATGAGCGGGTGCGAAGCCTGGAGCGTGGCTCGCAGCGCTGCGAGTCTTGCGTCCTTCTCGTCTGCTTTGTCTTCACCATTGGCCTTGCGGTGGGCGCCTTGGTTTTTTCCGTGCTCGTCTTTCAAGAGCTGAACCGCAAGCTTTTCGTATTCTTTCCAATCTTTTTCCGATTCGGCAAAAGAAACTTCAAGAATGTCATTAAGCAAGCTATTGCTGATTTGCCTTTTCACTTGTGGGTCTTTCGTGAAAGCCTCGGCCTTTTCGGAACTGAATTCCTGCAGGTCCATCAACTTGAAGCGGAAGTCATTGTCAAAAGGAAGTTTCCGCTTGCGGTGTGTGCGGCCGCTGAGCTCCGTCCCGTACTGCCCGAGCCGGACAATGTTGAGTACTTGCTGCTCTTCTCCTGCCGTCAGGAGACCCACTTTTTCCTGTAGCTCCTTGAAGCGGGCAAGCGCTCGTTCCCCCGGCCGCGAGAAGAAAAAGGGAAGGAATTTCTTAAACCAATCTCTTGTCTTTAAAGAGAAGAGCGTTAACCCGAGCGTAGCGAACGGCACCAAGAAGGGCGATAAACCGACCAAGAAAGGCAACGTGATCGAGGCTGCGGTGAGGCCCATCAAAGCGAGGAGGTCTCGATTGGTGGAAATAAAATTGAACCAAGTAAGCGGATTGAATCTCAAATTCGTGCGACTGAAATCGGATCGTATTAAATTTTTACTTGTAAGATTTCGGCCTAAACTCAGAACAGAACCCATTGTCGCACCCGCTACAATGCCAACCCATGCCGGAGCCGTGATTCCAAAAAGACCTAGCGCCAGCCCTAAAACCGGCGGAGTGAGGAAGACAGCACCCAAACCAAACGTGACGAGAGTCACGGCTTTCTTCAGAACCTGCCAGCGGCCGAGCGGTTTGACCCAGCTATTTTCAAGGCTTTCCGAGGGAACACCGTCCAAGGCCTCAAGACCCGTCTCAACAAACTTGCTTCCCTCCCCGAGTTTTTTATTCTTCTCGCCCTTTGAATCCGTGAACTCATTCGTCAGGACGAAGAAAGGCAGATAGCCGCCGACATCTTTCTGACGACCGGAGCGACCTGCAATCTGAAGGTCAATGCGTGGGTTTTGAGCAAGCTGGGCAACCACCTGCAGACCGAATGCGCGAGCTAAAAAGGTATTCTTGATATCCAGAAGGGCTTTGCGTCTTGTGGGTTGGATTTCTCCATTCAGAGCCAAAGCGAACATTTGATTGATACTGTCACGAATGTGTTTGCCCACGAGGAGATCGAAATTTTCGTGATTGCCCTCTTCGAACCCCACCTTGCGCCTCAACACGGGATCTTCTACGTATTTTTTCAATTCTCCCCAGAGCCTGTCCATCTCGTCAACATCGGCTTTTCTTCCTTTTCCCATCAAATCCCGCAAGTCTTCAAAAAGCTCCTTCATGTCTTCCAGCTTGAAGTCTTTACCACGGCTTCCAAGAATGGTGGAGAAAACAATCCCACCCTGCCGGCCCGTGTAATGCTCGATGGTGAGATTGTCCATGACCTCATTACCCGATCCGTCAAAGGAGTAAACTCGCTCCGGATCCACCGCCAGAATGAAGGCTTCTTCGGCTGTGATCGAATTCGGATTGCTTGCCCATTTGTTTCTGATTTTTTCCAGGTTTCGGCCTGTTAACAATTCCTTCCTCTTATCGCGGATCCATTTCTGCGCGAGGTCGGTGAGTGCCTTGCTCTCGAGGACGTAGAGCTGACCCGCCCCGCCTTTATTCTTGAAATTCTCTACAATTTTTTCATAAAACCAGTCGAAAGCGTCGTTCCAGTTTTTCTTGTTCTCGGGCTTGTAGTGATCCTTCAGTTTCGGCACGTTGGGCGGCACGATGATGACGTCTTCTTTTTCATAATTTTCCTTCAGCTCGTCATTGACCCCGCGCGCCGAGCCCGAAAAGCCGGAGAACATCCGCCTCCCGCCTCGCGTGCCGAAGACAGAAAACGCACTTCGGCTGGGCGCACGCTTGCCGACCAGCGTTTCAATCAAGCCATAGGTGGAGCGCTTGTTGGACGTGAGCGCTCGTCCGGCGGAAATCTGGACTTTCTGATTGAACTTGGCGTAGCCCTCTTTACGCCTTGAATCGGCGTGCTTGGCCTCGAGGGCCGCGTGACGGCCATTTTGCAGCGTGCGCTCGGTCTGTTCACCCGTGTTTTTATCTGTGAGCAAGAGCTTGCCCGATTCGTCAATCACGTAATCCTCCCCGGGACGAAGCACGATGTGAGCGTAAAGGGCGTTTTCAAGCGCCCGCTTGAGCGTTTTCTCAAGCGCTTGCTCATTGAGCACTTCCTTGAAATTGAATCCGGTGTTGGCGACAAATTTATTGAAGGCCACCTGGAATTTTTTGAGTGTTTCGCCGGTTGCGCCCGCCCAGCCTCGTTTGGGATCAGAAAGAAAGGCGTGATATTGTTTGATGTCCTGCGCCCTCTTCGTTTGCTTGGGGTCCTGAAGGACTTCCAACTCTTCAAGTCCCATTTGATTGGCCACCAACTGATAGGCGAAGAAATCAGCAAACTTGATTGCCTCTTCTTCAGCCCGATCCCGACGTTCTGCCGGATTGGAGATGATGTAGTCGTTGGCGGCCTGGTCGACCAAGATGCTGTCGATTTCGTCAATATTGATGAGGAAGGACAACCGTTTCTTGTCCCGGAAGAACACCTTCCGCTCGTCCCCTTCATCCTCTTCATATTTAAAGAAGAAGGTGGCAACGCCGGAGTAGACGATGCCATTTTTCTGAAGAAGCTTCGCCTGATTTTCGGGCTTCATGTTCGAATCCAGAATACCGGTCTCAATTCCGAGGGCGTCGAAAATGGGTTTCGCTTCCCGTAAGTTGTCCTTGGCAAAGGTGTCGGTCGTCACAAGCTGAACCGCTGCGGTGTTAGGATCGCTTCGCAAATAATTCATAACCAGCGCAATCGTGGAGGTGAGCGTTTTTCCTTCACCCGTTCCGAAATCCAAGATCTGCATGTCGCCCAAAAGAGCACCCGCGAGGAGCTGGACATCGTGGAAGGTGCAACCCGTGCAGTCCTTAATAATGTTGGGAGTCAGGAAGAAACCCAAATTAACGAGCATGAGGACTTCGGCTCTTTCATCTGGTTCCAGCTCACCGCGCTTGCCAGCCACATCACGCAGTTCTTTAATTCTTGCTTTGAGGTGTTCTTTGATGCGTTCTATTTTCTCTTTCTCGTTCTTCATGAGATGAGTAGCCCACTCCAACACGAGCGTATCTCGATTTTCTTTGTTTTCCGGGCGAATTGCGTCTCGATACCCCGTAGTATCAATTTCTGAGGCCTCAAAGATTTCAGCTATCATCTCGCGCATGACATCGCCTTTCTCTTGCGCAAGCTCGCGGAAGGAATCTTCATCGGCATCAACCGCTTTGCTTCCTTTTTTAAGAAGCTCTCTTCGTTTTTGGGCTCTGAGCTTCCGGAATTCTTTGCCGCTGCGGGACATATCGAGTTTCTTCTGCTTCTCCCTCGACTTCCAAAAGCTTTCAAAAACCGTCTTTGCCATTGCTAATACACGGGGTGTCTTAGCGCGGGTTTGATCGGCTGACGCTGTTCCTTCAGAGGTCTGATTGAGTCCTTTGAGAAGTGTATCAAGGTGGAAATCTTCCTTAGAGACACCGATTTGAGCTAATTCACTCTTGAGATCTTGAGTGGTCCCCCCAAGCAACTCTATGAGTGCCCTTTGTGCTTCCGTCGTCAGCAAGGTTTGCAACACGCTTCGATCCCGATAACGGTCCATGCGTTGAAGCGCTTTGTTAAAATCTTTGCCGTCCGGGCCTCCGTAATCTTTGCGAATTTCTGAAAATTTCTTTGCCGCGTTGAGCAGAATTCGCATCGCCTTGACGAATTTTTCGTTGGTGAAGGTGAGTCCGCTGAGGACGTCGGGATTGATGATGCCAAGCCGACCGAGGAGGTAATGCAGAACACCCTTCGAGACTTCGTGGCCTTTCTTCTCGAATTCAAGCGCCTGCTTGACCATTTCCTCAAAGCGCTCCGGATGACCCGGTTTTGAGGCATTTCCGCGAAGCTCGGTGAGAAGCTCCTCCAATTGTTCCTTGTCATCGAGCGAGAGCTGGCTTTCGCGTTCGATCGGCTTCTCGTCCCTGCCTTTCAAGAAGAACGGTTTCACAAGAGGCCGGCTATCGAGATCGGCTTTCGCTTCCTCGCCTGATTTCTTTTCAGCCTCCTTCGGCTTGGCTTCTTCTTTTGCCGGCTTTTTGAAAGCGGACGGGGTCATTCCTTGGGCGAGTTCGTTCACTTGCTCACTCGAGAGCGTCACGACGACGGGCGTCCCGTTGTAGGTTGTGATGAATTCCTGATCGCCTTCGAGATCTCCTGCTCGCGCGTGGTCGATGATTTGATGGGCCAGATCATTCCAGCCAGAGTCTGCGACCAGAGGAAGATGAGCACGGCCTTGCTTGCGGAAGGCGGCGATCGCCTGGAGAAGGTGGCCCGGTGGGATGCTCATGACCGGAACTCCACGACCCTCCCAACGCGGTTGGCGCCAGGTTTTGCCCACGACATCGCTCGTGGAAGAAAGCAGTCCAGCCCCCATCAAGGTCCGATCGATGGGGTTCTCCGCTGCCGGCACGCCCTCTTCGGCGAGCGCTCTGTTCAGTATCACGTTGCAGAAGCTGCAGGTTTGGTTCAGCTTTTCAAGGACATCGCGCATTTCCCGATTCGACTCCGTCTGGCCAATCAGGATCAGGGAAAGATTATGTCGATTGATTTCTTTCATCACTTCGCTGAGGAAAATGGCCCGAATATCAGAATCATTATTTCCGGCGGTCTCGCTCATCTGTTTCCAAGCTTGCTGCTGCTTTAGAACAAGGGCTAACAACTCCGTCAGTTTTTTCTGCTGCTGCTTTCCTTCAAGTTGGGAAATGGCCTTGATGGCATCCCTGATGGCGTCGGCACGCTCTTTCGGGGTATTAGTTTCGGGTTTGAGCTGCTCAACCTTTTGAATCGCCTTTACCAAGTCCACGAGCGACGTGAGAACCGCTGGCTCCTCCTCTTCTAAGGTTGCCGACGGCCGAGGTGCAGCAGCCCTTGGAGCCGGTGGGGGTATCGGCGGAATAAATCCAAATTGCCAGAAATACTTTTCAATCGCCTCGGCCGCCGCTTCATTTCTACCTTGAGTCCTTAGTACGACATTGCAGGCGCTACAGGTTTCATTCAAATTTTTCATGACTTCGGCCATCTCCGGGCCAAGAGTTTTTCCAAGACCGGCGGCCTCGATCTGAGAATATACCCAGACCAGGAATTCAGCCCTTTCTAATCCTCCCACGTCCCTTGCATCGTTCTTCTTGGCTTCGTTTTGTTCAGTCAAAAGATGACCGAGGAAAGCTCCTAACGCCGCTTTCTTCTCAGCCGCATTGGAAGTATTCTTGACAATATCGAGAGCGTTTTTCACCTTTTTCTCTCTCTCGGCCTTTCCGGCTTTGTGAAGTCCCTTCATCGGCTCTTTCAAAATGTTCTCAATATCAATGGGTGGACCTCCCGTTTGATCCAGGGCGGGGTCTCCAGTCTGAGCGGACCGCGGGGCTTTGACGGCGGGCTTCGCGGGTTTGGCGGGGGCAGGTTTGGCTGCAGGAGCTTTCCCGGCAGCGGGTTGGGCACGCCGACTTTTTAAGGCGTTTTCTGTTCTGACTAAAATTGATTCTAGTTCCCGATAGACTTGCGCCTCATCCGGCCGCGAAGCCTTTTCGGCCTCGCCACGCAGTTCCTTCGTCATTAAAACCATCGCCTTGGCATTGGGTGCGGAAGCAGGACCCAGATCCGGGTTCGTCGCCGAAGTTAATTTCTCTGTCCCGGTCCCGGCAATTTGATCCGCAACCTGCTCATGGGTCTGGCCGGGTTTTCTTTGACCCACCGCTTCCCGGACTACCTTTTGGATGTGTTTTTTCCATTCCCTTTTGGCCTCTTCATTCTTCCAGAACCCAACATCCGCGAGGTCACAATTGGAACAGTGAATGCCATCCATTAGGCCAAACAGCGCCTGGGCCAGTTCTTTGGCTTCTTTAGTGTTGCGCGATTCTGCCACTCTTGACGCTTCATAAAGCGCCTTTTGAGCGGCCGCCTTTCCTCCCGGACTCCGTTTATTCATTTCTTTGATAAAATTCTTTTGGGCCAATTCACCTTCTCGGATGGCCCGGATCGCCTGCTCCACAATGCCGGCTTCCTTCTTTTCAACCTCGCCGGTGGGCAGGAAAGCGGACGGCAACTTGGGAATTTTGGGAGACGCTTTCTCCAATTCGCTCAAAAGGATATTGAGTTGGTCCGGAGAGAGTCCGACTTTGGCAAAGAAGGTGCGGTAAAGATCGAGGACCTGCTTTCGAGCTGCGGGATCAAGCCCGGCCAGATACTGCAGGATGGCTTTCAAAAGCTCGATCCCTTCTTTGTTGTTCGGATCTTCTTGCACCACGGCTGACGGGAATTGGCGCAGGGCTTGGACCATCTTGGCGAGGATGAGAATGTCTTTCATAAAATCTTTTGTCCTGACCATCGGGTCAAAATCTCTGTTCTCGAAGTGCGCCTTAAGCGGCGGTGAATTCTTGAGATGTTCCTGAACGACCGCGCACTGCAGGGTGAAGCAGGAGCTGCAGGAATTGAGGAGGCCGGGGACAACATCGGCAGGGATCGTAAATCCGGCACGCTGCAATTTCTCGATTTCATTGAGAAGCTCGGTACGAACTTCATTAAAGTCTTTACCTTCAATGCTGGCTTTTCCGCTCTTGATCGGATCGATCATCACCGAAGCAATGCGGTTAACAATCCCTTGCCGGGTCATCTGCGGAATGCCGTCGATTGAAAAAATCTTGTGAGTCCAATAAAGCATTTGATAAACGTATTTCCAGGAGGCATTGCTCAGATCAGTCAGCTTGACGGTTTCGACCCGGAGATTGAGCCGTTTCGCCACGGCGAGGGCCATCGCGCGGTTGATCGCGCCGGCGATTCCCCGGAGGAGAGCCGGATCCTCCAGCTCATTCATCGGAAGAGCCCGGCCTTCATTCAACTTTTGTGCGGCCGCAACGAGCGTGCTGAGACGGCTTGCGAGCCCTTCATCGCCTTCTTCGCTGGCCTTCTTGGCCAGACTTTCGAGGATCGCCACGAACTTCTCGGCGAGATCCTGCGGACCCGAATAACTGGCCCACGCCTCGGCCAATTTCACTTGGAATTCATCCTTTACCGTTCGCGGAATGGTTTCCTGCACAACGTTCTCGTGTCTTGTCACGCCCACGCCCCGAACCGGAGCGGGAGCCTGCTCTTGGGCTTGAGCGATGATGCCTTCCATGATTCCCAACACTTCACTGATGGTTCGCTCATTGGCGGTACGGGCCTGGCCGTCGTTGACCATGTTATTGACGTCGCGCGCGAGCATCATGACCTGTCGGATCTGCTCGGCATAGTGTTCGAAGCTTTCCGGGATTTGTTCGCCCATGGCCGTGGCGTTATGAAATCCCCATTCTCGCGCCGAATGGGTCAGGAGTTCCGCTATTTCGTCGGCATTCAGACGGGTCTTCGGGTCTGCCGCGATGAAGGCTGCGATGCCCGTGATCCATTTCAACACATCCTGAGCTGTTGCGGTATTTTTGTCGTCCGCGAAACCATGATCAAGAAGTGTCTTCAGGATCCGGCCGGCGTCCACGACGCGGTTGGAGTCCTTGAAGAGCCATTCGCTGAAGGATTCGATGATACCTTGCTTCATCTTGCCGGTTTCGCGATCACGTTTCTCGATCGGATGGCCCGGTGCATGCTTCCAAAGGTCGAAGCTGTCCCAAGTGTCCTTGAGTTCATGCACTTTCTGTTTGAATGCGTCCTGGGCCGTGTAACTATCCAGTCCGCCTGTGGGGATAACAGGAGAAGATAATTCGGTGGCCACGCTTTTCTGGAACGGGGATACAGCAGACGCGGTCGAGGCCTGAGTCTCGGTGGGTGCGGCAGAAGGAAATTCTAGACCTCCGGATTCTTTGGATTTAAGGTCAGGAAGCATTCCTTCGAGCTTCGCGAGATCAAGCTTCATGGCTTGCCAAAGATCGGAAAACGTGACCCCATTTTCTATGACGGGCCGGTTCCAATTTCCTGCAAGTCGCCCTTCCACTCGCTCCCGTTGCAATTGCCGAATTTCTTTGGGCGTGAAATCAGACACACGAGCACCGGTGCTCTCGAGGCGCTCCAGGGTCGCGTGAAATTCCTGCATGGCCGCACCGACGGCTTGGACTTGTTGGGGATTTTGTCTCGCCGCCGCGGCCTGATTCGACAATTGAATGAACCGCTGAAGTGTGCAAGAGCCACAGGTCTCATCCAGCATCTTGAAAATCGCACGCTGTGTGTCGCGCGAAAGACTGCTCTTCGCCACGGCCGACATCACTTGCGTAAACGCCACGGGCCGGTTATGAAGCGGCGCACCTTGGACAACATTCTGCAACGTCTGTTTCAACGCCGCAACCTGGAAGGGATTCCTCGCATCAGTATCCGTAATTTGATTCAGGGTATTTTTCATCGCCTCCTCTGTCGCCGGAGTTCCCGCCTCTGGTAGAGATGAAACTTGCGCCAGTCGGTCCCGATCTTTCCGTCTCGCCTTCAATTGGTCTTCGACGTCACCCAGTTCGCCAGTCACCTTCTGAAACTCCTGACTCAGTGCATCCACCTGTCGAATGCCCTCTTGTTCATCGCGAAGCTCGCTCTCCCGGGCTTCCAGCACACTGACTTGGGCGCTATAAAGTTGCTCTTTCGCGGCTTGCAGCTTTTGATCCTTCTGCGCAAGTTCCGCCTTCAGTTCCGCTTGCCGTTTCGGATCCGTTGTCTTTTCCATCTCTTGGATGATTTCCACCCGGTCATTGGCAATTTTCTTGAGGTCTGTTTCCGTTTGATGGACCACTTTCTGATAGATCTGGCTCGCACTCAGTCCAGAAAGATCCATGCCCATTTCCTTCGCCTGCGCCTGGGCAACCTGGATTCTTCGATTCGCTGTCGCCTCACGGGCTCGGGCGCTCGCCTGACCGGCATCGAATGTCGCGCTCAAGTCCTGCACGTTCACATTTCCGTGAGTGTCGAAGGCTGTTCCATCACGAAGAAGATTTTGAGCGTCCTCCTGGAGGACATCCGGCCGGTCCGTTGAGAGACTGAGGATTTGCATCGCGCTCGCGCGTTCGGTCTCTGAGGCACGCGGACTGGCGAGAGTAGCCAGGGCGACCGCCTGCTCCATCGCTTGAGGATTCACAGGCTCGCCGTCAGAATGGGCTTGAGCGACCGCCAATCCCAGCATTCCCAAATCCACATTGGGGCTTACATTTTCTCCCACCTCGTTCTGAAGTTTGGCCAAGGCTGATGCTGCTGTGACTGCAAGCATGAGGGCCGTTAACCCGTTATCTCCTTGAGTAAAATGTTGAACCAGGGACTCGCTCAGCCCGGCCTTCTTGAGTTCTTTGGCAACATCGCCGCCGTTGGCCAAAATGTTTTGAAGAGCCAGTGCATTACGCACAAGTGCAGACTGATCTGAGTCAGACAATCTTAAACTATTCAAAACTTCTTTCGCCTGAACGGCCTTATTATAGGAAGGCAGGATCTCATCCACGCCCTGCATGAACGCTTCTCTAATATAATCCGTTTCTATTTTAACCGATCCGTCCTTGGCTACTGCAATCGAGAAAACCTGACGATTGTCGAATCCGTTTGCACTTAGAAAACTCTTCAGTTCGGGAGTCTTTTCAAGATCGATCGCATGGCTTATGACTTCTCCAGTCTCAGGATTGATGACCACCAGGGCATTGGGATTGTCCAACATGCGCATCACGGTCACTCGCCCGCCTGAGATTTCGCCCGGCTGCGTCGCAG
>Ga0209515_10000172_pt1 | contig 122424 bp, 116 predicted proteins | sample Subgroupgradi54m_FD_187454 | JGI IMG/M metagenome (GOLD analysis project Ga0209515, IMG submission 187454) | Subsurface groundwater microbial communities from S. Glens Falls, New York, USA - GMW60B uncontaminated upgradient, 5.4 m (SPAdes)... ... | reverse complement strand
GATTTGGGCAGCCATCTTGGAATCCTTTCGTTTCTTCCAAGTATGGCCTATTTCTAGACCAATTCAGGTGTCCACTTTTAAATCAAAGATTCGTTAAAAAGTGTCCACTTTTAATTTGTAGATGACATTTTTCATGCAGAACCTTGTTTAATGACGATCTGTATGGTATATTCTCTTTTGTAATATGCCAAAATGGAATATATGAGATGAGCGTGAATATAAAAAGAAACGATTTTGGGGAGAAAATTCGATCAAGGCTAGTTTGCCCTATGATCGCTTTGGATATTCTGCGAAACTATCCGGATAAAAAGATTTCCGAGGAAATGAGGCGACTGCTTGAGTCGGCCAAGGAAGACATTGTTTTTATCGTTGATTTGTCATGGAAATTTAGTCGAGGAATTCGATGGAATCAAGGCAGAATATTGAAGAAAGCTTTAGACGAAAAATTAAAGTGAAAGAGGGGGATTCAAATGGTCGAATTCAATCTTAATCGATCTTATAGTCAAGAAGAATTGGAAAAGTTAACTCTCGGGAGCATTTTAAACACTTTTAAATTATCCGACGTCCCTAAATTGAGGCCAGAGCATTTTGAGGACACAAGAAACCAGGCCATTTTTGAAATTATGCTGGATTTAGAAGAAACTAAACAAGCGATTGATGAGGTTAAGATCGCAAAAATTTTAAAACACCGAGGAGTCCGGCAGGAGGGAGTTCATTATTTAGAAAAACTCAAAATGTATAAAACGAATAACGGTTCCTTGAAGAAGTTAGCCGATCTCCTGCAAGGACGTTATTTGCAGAGAAGAATGAGAGCGTAGCACAAAAGGAAGGTTTTGTTTACTTGAAATGAAAACTCACCACTTAAAACACACTCCCCGGCGGGTGCATTGGGCGCACATGGGGGTTCCGCCGCGGCCAACGGTATTCATCATCCCGCGCATGGATTGCGCGGCCTTGCCTCGCCAAACTTTTCTAAGATCCGTCTGGCCGATTTTATAATTTTCGTAAGGTTTGGAACCGCTCCACACAACCGCCTCGCAGCAAGGCAGGATATCGCCGTTATAATTGACCTGTAGAACCTTCCATAAATAATCACAGGAAATTTTTAAAGGAAGAAGGGTCTTGTCCGTCAGAGCAGGCTCCAATTTTTCCAACCCACCTAAGGGATTTCCTGGACGGATATTCATCATGACATCGATTTCCTTACAAAATTTTTTGACCAAGGGGAGCTGATGCCGGTTGTAATTGTAAAGAATGTAATCCACCAAAATCACGGTTCCGTATCCGCCTTCTTTATTCATCGCAGCGAGCATCCGGATATTTTCTTTCAAATGTTCCACTTCCCCGTAACGGATTTGGATACTATAAATATCCTGGGTAAATCCGCTCAACTGGATCTTGATCAAATCAATGCCGGCCTCAAGAACAGCGCGCGCGTTGTCTTTGGTGAATAAAAGGCCGTTACTGGCCATGATGGTCGAGACCCGATTGTCCGTCGCGTACTGAATGACCTTGGGAAGATCGTGGTAAAGAAGAGGCTCTCCATTCGTGTACAAGACCGCAACCAGGATGTCATCCTTAACCTGCCCGATGATATCCATGGCCATCTCGGCGGGCATCTTTCCTTTGGAGATTCCGCCCTTTAAGGGATTGAGATCATGGATTTTCCCTTTTTTGTCCCGGCAAAAGAGACATCCGGCATTACACTCATTCCAAGGCTCGAAGCTCAAGATATAGGGGTTCGGCGAGCCTTTTGTGATTTTGAATAAAAAGGCAAGGTCGCACAAAAAGACATTCCAAAGTTTTCGAAAAGAAACCTTCCTTTTTTTCAATGCCCGGATAAATAATTGAAATTGTACGCCCCAGTAGGGATTGCGTATTTTTTTAAGAGGGCTGTTGTGGATGGGTTTATTTTCAGGTTTCGTTTCAACAAGCAGATCAACGGCCATGGGGCTACTCCATTCTAAATTCTAAGAACCGAAATCAACCACGTTCCTTAACACATAACGGTTCGTTTTATTATTTTCAATATCTTTGAGTGCGGAATAGGGGGCTCTTTTGATCAATTTGACCTCGGCGGATTGCGTGTGCGTCGCGGTCAAGGCGTAAGAGACCCACAAAATCAACCGGTCATGCTGGCGCGAGGGCATCCCCCGGTGGATCCCGTAATTATCCGTGACCAAAACCGTTCCCCGCTCACCGCACAAATTGACGACGTGCTCTTGAAAAAAATGATTGTACAAGTTATCAAAGCTGTAGCCATTCAAGGGCAGGCTGAAAAAATCTTCCGGCGCGACCCTTCTTTGCCAGGGGTTTAGGGCTTCAGGAAGGTCATCGTTTTTGCGTTCGTTAAAAACCTGTTTCAATGTCTCTAGCGTATGCGTTTTTTGAATATAACAGTGCGCGCCTTCATCTTCTTTGGTGTCGGTCAGATTGATGAACATCGTGCACGTCTTGTGGTCGTCGATATCGCGGTGAAACCGTTGAGGGCCGCGGGACTTGCCGTCATTCGAGGTGAAGGCCCAAAACAAATTGACGCTCGCGATCGTCGGTAAACAACCGAAATAATCCGTGATCGTCCCGACCACCTGGTTGTCCGAGAGGATTTGCGCCATAAAAGGGGCCTTCAAAATCGTTTCCACGTCATACGAACCAAACGGGCTCTTTTTGCGGACCGCTTCTTTCTCCTGCGGTTTTTCGAGCGTGAAATGCGCGACATGGGAAGGATAAACTTTTTGCTGATCGAGGTACCCGATGATTTTATCCACGATATCAACGTTCATTTTTTTATTTTTAAACCTGGCATAGCCGACTTCTCGTATAGAACTCAAAGATGCGCCGTCGCCTTCCAGGCGGATGTCTCCCGTTGTGCGCTTGATAATAGCGCTCACCCGACGGGCTTTTTCTTCCCGTTCAGCAATATTTTTCCAGTTTTTATTGAAAGCCGGGTTGTCTCCCCGCTCATCCGCGGGAATAGCTTGCTGCAGCTGATCAAGGATTTTTTTGGTTTCTGCGTCGAAATGATATTCTTTTTCGTAAGGATAAAGAGGAGGAAGTTTGAAAACGCTTCTTATTTTTACAAGAAATCGATGAAAGATGTACGAATACAATGTATTTATTTGTAATAAAAATTGAATTTTTTTGGGAAGCTTTATGGCCATAAGAAAACTCCTTTTAAATTAAAGGCTGCCGGCGCGGTAAAGGGCTTTTTCATAAACCCGATGGGCGGATCGCAATAAAGAAACAGGGACTACTTTTTTTAGAATGCTTCTCGCCGTCCAATACGACCGCCACGATGGTTTCACCGGGTGCGTATGCCGTTCATCGAATTGATCCATTTGAAATAACTCGAGGGATTCCAAAAATTTGAGTTCATGGTCCGAATATCCGTGGGCGATCAGAACCCATCCTTTTTTGTCGCGGTTGGGCCGCGTGGGATAAAAGACCTTGACGCGCGTCGATGAAAGAACATCGGCAATATAAGCCCAGTTGAGGATTTGTCCTTTATAAAAATCGAATCCGAAAGATCCTTGAGGGAAGGAAGGGTCGGACTTTCCCGGGACCATGAAATCATCAATAACGATCAAAAATTTATTAAGCTTCAGAATAACTCTCAGTTCATCCCGCAGCGGCCAGTCTTTTCCCCAATGGGCGTCGAGGAAGAATAAGTAATTGTTTTCTAAATGACCACCTTCGATTTCCGGTGACAACAAAAAGTTCAAAAATTTTTCCGAATGAGAATGGTATAAGTAGATATTAGAGTTGCTGCTGAAATTTTTTTTAGCGGCGTTGGTGGAATACTGGTCGATATCAACGGAATGGATTTGATATCGTCCGGCTTTGGACGCAGAAAATACCGGATAGGCAATGGGTTCGTTCCAGGAGTTATAAGACCGCGCCCCGGTTTTGATGGTTCCTGTGACTACTCCGAAATTCGGATCGATCTCAGAAAACCATTGGCCGATCTCGCTGATCGTTTCTCCTTTATCGGTTCCGGTCTCAACGATCCGGTTTATTTTAAGACGCCGGATGATGTCTTTACAGAGAATATCGATCATCTTTACTTAGTTTCTCCTTTAAACTGACGTAACATTCTATATGCTCCGATGAGAGGAGTCAATAGCTTTTCAGAGGGGTTTTGGCTGAAAAAATAAATTTGCTTTTTAATAGGAACAGTTTAGAATGGTGCTCGGTTGTTCGCAAGTTAATCATTTATAATAAAGGAGGAGAACGATGTTGAAAATATACGGAGCTGATTTATCCACCCCGGCGACCAAAGTGAGGTTTACGGCGAATCTTTTGGGGATGAAATACGATTACGTCCGAGTCGACCTTCGCGGGGGCGAACATCAAAAACCGGAGTTTCTTAAGCTTCATCCCGCTGGAAAAATTCCGGTCATTGACGATGACGGATTTGTTCTTTTTGAAAGCAATGCCATCATCCGTTATTTGGCAGAAAAAAATAAATCTCCGCTTTACCCCAAAGATTTAAAAGAAAGAGCGCTCGTCGATCAATGGATGGAATTTGGCTCTCATCATGTGGGACAGGCGATGAGCAAAGTGGTTTATAATCGGCTTTTCGCCCCGATGAGAAAAGTTCCGGTGGATGAGCAATCGTTGAAGGACGGACTTAATTTTTTGGATCGATTTCTTCCCGTCATCGACAATCAGCTGGGCAAAAACAAATTTTTGGCCGGAAATCAGTTGAGCCTGGCGGATATCAATCTTTTGGTCACCCTAGATCCGGCGGAAGTGGCCACGATCGATTTGAGCAAGTATAAAAATATTGTGAAATGGCGCAGTGGCCTGAGAAAAGAGGAATTTTATACAAAATGTTACAATTCGTATGAAGAGGCGTTGAATAAATTGCGCGCAGCTTCAAAATGAAAACTGCCGTTATCCAAATGAATTCCTCCAGCGACAAACAACGCAATATTGAAAAAGCGTTGAGTTTTCTCCACGCGGCGGCCGGGCGAAAAGCGCGGTTTATTTTGCTTCCCGAGGTCTTTAATTACCGGGGAGGCATTAAAACGAAGCAGGATCTTCAAATGATTTCCGAAGAGATTCCGGGTGAATCTATTCGGCCTTTTCTGGACGCGGCCCGTAAAAGCAAATCATTCGTTCTGGCCGGATCTATTTATGAGAAAACAGAAGGATCCCAGAAAGTTTATAATACCTCGGCGTTGATTTCTCCCGATGGAAAGATCATCGCGAAATATCGAAAGATTCATCTTTTTGATGCTATTTTAAAGAAAAAAGTCATCCGGGAATCGGATTCTTTTCTGGCCGGGAAAAAAACAGTGATCGCCCGGATAGAAGAATTCAACGTCGGGATGTCGATCTGTTACGACCTTCGGTTTCCGGAACTTTATCGAGCCTGCGCCCGTCTTGGGGCCCACGTCCTTTGCGTCCCATCCGCTTTCACAAAAATAACCGGACAGGTTCACTGGGAAGTTCTTTTAAAAGCCCGGGCCATTGAAAACTTGTGTTATGTCCTGGCGCCCAATCAAACCGGAACGGATGCCCGGGGGATTGAGGCCTTTGGGCATAGTTTAATTATTAGTCCCTGGGGAGAAATTTTGGCGCGGGCTTGTGCACCCACGGAAGAGATTATTTTTGCTGATCTTTTTTTGTCGGAGGTCCAAAAAGCCCGCAGGGTTTTTCCCTTTGCGGAGCGCTCAAAATTTGGGGTTGTGCGCGAGGAAAAAAGATGATACAATGCGACCGCAAAAAAGCCGCAACACCACAGAAAAGTTTTATTCGGAAAAAGATTTTAAATCTATTAAGAAGCCAAAAAGAAGAGGATAGATTTAAAAAAAGTAGAGGAATTTTAAAGAAATTGTTTGCGATGCGGGAAGTTAAGCAGGCCCGGACAATTTTATTTTACGCATCGTTTGACGGGGAAGTGGAAACGTTTGAAATGATAAAGCAGGCGCAAAGACTAGGGAAAAAAATAGCATTGCCGGCCATTATAAAAGACCAAAAGAAAATAGTTCCCGCCTTGATAGAAAATCTAGAGGATGATCTTCAGATCGGTCCTTACGGCATCAAAGAGCCTAAAGATGTTTGTGTGCGGTTTGTTGGATTAGAACAAATCGATTTGATTCTAGTTCCCGGCATTGCCTTTGATAAAAAGAACAACCGTCTCGGGCGAGGCCAGGGATACTATGATCGTTTTTTAAGCACCGTTCCTGCCTCTATTCCTGCCTTTGGTCTTGCTTTTGATTTTCAAATCGTTGAGTGTCTGCCCCGTCCGCAGAAACACGACGTGAAAGTTTCTCGCGTGATTACCAATTAATATTTTTTCATGGATGTTGAGCGGTTTTAAGAGCCATAACGATGGCCTTTTAGTGGCATGCGTCGTGCGTGACACAGGAGGCTATCTGCTCCGGTTTCGCTTGGCATTGACATAAAGAGGGGAGAGTGAGGGATATGGGATTCAGCATAGAAAAAGTTTGGTTTTTAAGCGCCTTTATTTGTATTTTTTCTTTTTTAGCCGGATATGTCATCCGATGGATTTTTGCCGGCGAACGAATCAAGCTGGCTGAACACAGAGCTAAAGAATTAAAAGCATCAACCGAACGGGAAGTCGAAAACCGCAAAAAGGAATCGGAACTGGCCGCGCGGGATTTGTTAATTAAATTAAGACAGGATTTTGAAAAAGAAACCAAAGACCGGCGAGAAGAAGTCGTTTTGGTGGAAAAGCGTGTTTTACAAAGAGAAGAAAATCTCGATAAACGGGTCGATTTGTTGGAAAAGAAAGAAAAGGATATCGCGCAAAGAACTAATTCTTTGCATGCGGATGAAATCGCGATCAAAGAAAAAAAGGATCAATTAGAGCAATTAGTGGCGGAAGAGAAAAAACGTCTGCAGGTTATTTCTAATTTGACGCCGGAGGAAGCCAAAAAGATTCTTTTATCGCGCCTAGACGACGAATTGGTTCCCGAAAAAGCGGCCCGCATTCGAAGGGCCGAAGAAGAAATCAAAGAGACGGTAGACAAAAAAGCGCGATTTATGATCTCGACCGCGATTCAGCGCTGCGCCTCGGATCATACGGCGGAGACAACGGTGAGTGTCGTGAGTCTTCCCAGCGATGAAATGAAAGGCCGCATCATCGGACGAGAAGGCCGCAATATCCGTGCTTTGGAAACCGCGACCGGCGTAGATATTATTATTGATGACACCCCCGAAGCGGTGACGATTTCCGGCTTTGATATGATCCGCCGGGAGATCGCGCGTATTGCCCTGGAAAATTTGGTGGCCGATGGACGGATTCATCCCGGACGGATTGAAGAGGTGGTGGAAAAGGCCAAAAAAGAATTGGAGGAGCGCATCAAAGAAGAAGGCGAGCGCGCGGCCTTTGATCTGGGGATTCACGGGATGCATCCGGAACTTTTAAAGATCGTCGGAAGATTGAAATTCCGCACCAGTTTTGGTCAAAACGCTTTGCAGCATACCAAAGAGGTGTCTTATTTGATCGGGGTTATGGCTGGGCTGTTAGGGCTTGATCCTAAAGTCGCGATGAGGGCCGGTCTTTTGCATGATATCGGAAAAGTGGTTAGTCAGGATGTCGAAGAAGGAACGCATGCCATTGTCGGCGGGAACCTAGCCCGCAAATACGGCGAAAGTGAAGATGTCGCGCGCGCCGTTGAGTCTCATCACGAAGAAGTGGAAAGAAATACTCTTTACGGAATTCTGGTTTGCGCGGCGGACGCGATCAGCGCTGCCCGTCCCGGGGCCAGAGCCGAAACCTTGGAAACGTACGTCAAGCGCCTCGAGAATTTAGAAACTATCGCCAACTCTTTTAAGGGTGTGGAAAAGGCTTTTGCCCTGCAGGCTGGACGAGAAATTCGAATTATTGTGAATCCGGAAAAAATCAACGACGACGAAGCCATCGTCATGGCAAGGGATATCCGTAAAAAAATCGAAGAAGAGATGGAATATCCCGGGCATATCAAGGTTCTGGTCGTGCGGGAAACCCGGGCGACGGAATATGCAAAATAAAAAGAAAGTTTAGATGATAAATGTTTTATGCATTGGCGATGTCGTCGGCAGTGCCGGTCGTCAGACCCTCGAAGGATTATTGCCGGGCCTTAAAAAAGAATTCGAGTTGGATTTTGTGATCACCAACGGCGAAAATTCCGCCGGAGGAGCCGGCATCACCTCGCGCATTGCCAACCAATTGTTTAACCTGGGGGCTGACGTTTTAACCACGGGCGATCATGTTTGGGATAAAAGCGAAATCATTCCTTACTTGATGGAAACAGAAAACATTCTCCGCCCCGCCAATTTTCCTAAAGAAACTCCGGGGCGCGGGTGGTGTATCCGCAAAACATCCAAGGGCGTCAAAATCGGCGTAATAAATCTTTTGGGCAGAACTTTTATGCGTTATAATGTCGAGTGTCCTTTTCGGACGCTGCAGGCGTTGTCGGATGAGATCAGAAAAGAGACCCCGGTCATTATCGTGGACATGCACGCGGAGGCGACCAGCGAAAAGATCGCCCTGGGACATTTTAGCGACGGAAAAGTATCGGCGGTGGTTGGAACCCACACGCATGTCCAAACCGCTGATGAAAAAATTTTCCCGCAGGGAACCGCCTTTATTACCGATATGGGGATGACCGGCCCGTATAATTCCGTCATCGGTCAGAATAAAGAAAAAATTATCGAACGTTTTTTAACGTGCCTTCCCAAAAAGTTTGAAGTCGCCGAGGAAGATCGCCAATTGCACGGAGTCGTTCTTTATATAGAGGAAGAAACCGGCCGGACACAAAAAATAATCAGAATACAAAGGAGCTTTCCATGACCAATTGGGACGGATTAAACCGCAGAAAATTCCCAAGAGTGACTTATCCTTGCTTGATTATTATCCGCCATGCCCATGGCGAACCAGACGTGATTTTGACCCACACGGAAAATATCGGCGTGGGGGGCGTGTGTGTTGTTGTTAAAAAAAGTTTTCAAATGTTCTCGCCGGTGGAGCTGGAAATAGATTTGCTGGATACCGGAAATCATATCAAATGTCAGGGAAGGGTTGTTTGGTTGGTCCGGCGAAAACTCACCGAAACAAACAAGCCTTTATTTTATGATCTGGGGATTGAATTTTTAGAAATCCCCGCGGGAGAACACAAACGATTGGAAGAAATTGTCCAGCGTCTGGTCGCCGCAGATACTCTTCGCTAAAAGATGACCTTCATTCCTGCCGTAGCCCTTAGCGTGGGCGCACTTTTTTATCAACCAAAGGAAAAATATGATCAGGGTTAGATTTGCCCCCAGTCCGACGGGATATTTGCATATCGGGGGCGCGCGCACTGCGCTTTTTAATTGGATGTATGCCAAATCGCAAGACGGACAATTTATTTTGCGGATTGAAGATACGGATTTGGTGCGTTCTAAAAAAGAATTCGTTGATGAGATTTTAGACAGCCTGCAATGGTTAGGCCTCAAATGGGACGAGCTTTATTTCCAAAGCCAGAGATTTGATATTTACCGCGAACACGCCGATAAACTTTTGGCGGAAGGTAAGGCGTATAAAGACGGCGAGGCCGTGATTTTAAAAATTCCAGAACAAACGATCAAGCTCTACGATTTGATCCGCGCAGAAATTCAATTTGAGTCTGCCGAACTCAAAGACCAGGTTTTGATTAAGTCCGACGGCTCTCCGACGTATAGTTTTGCCTGTGTGGTGGATGACGCGCTCATGAATATCTCCTGTGTCGTGCGAGGCGAAGATCATATTTCCAATACGCCCAAACAAATGGTCATGTATCAAGCGCTTGGATTTAAAGTTCCGAAGTTCGCTCACCTTCCTTTAATTATGGGAGAGGAAGGCGGCCGGCTTTCCAAGCGCACCGGCGCAACCGCAGTTACGGATTATCGAAAAATGGGATTTTTGCCGGAGGCGATTGTGAATTATTTGATGCTCCTGGGCTGGTCTCCGGGGGGAAATCAGGAAGTGGTCAAAATGACGACGGCACTTAAGAATTTTTCTATTAAAAAGATCAATAAAGCCGGGGCCATCTTTTCCATGGAAAAATTGGAATGGATCAATTCGCAGTATATCAAACAAACCGGCACCGGTTCTTTAACCAAGAGGATTCTTCCTTTTTTGCAAGAAAAGGGGATTTCCCTCGAGAAAATGGCTGGCATGAATTTAGAGCGTGTGGTAGATTTATATAAACCGCGCCTGGGCACGTTGACGGATTTTTTGGAGTGGACGCAGTTTATTTTCGCTGAGGAATTTCAGATTAGTCTGGAGTTGAAAACAAAGTTTTTTTCAAAAGATCTTTCTAAAGAGTTTAATTTGTTGGCCGAGCGGTTAAATCAAGTTGCTGATTTCACCTCGGGTGCCTGCGAAGAAGCGTTTAGAAATGTTGTCGGGCAGTTACAGATCAAGGCCTCCGATTTAGTTCATCCGGTCAGGGTCGCCTTGACGGGAAATGAGGTCGGGCCGGGGCTTTTTGACACGATGGCTGTTTTGGGAAAAGAAAAAACAATTCAAAGGCTGCGTGCGGCCGTTGGATAAAAAGGTTTGGGAGGGGGGAAGCGATGAATAGAAAATGGTTTGTTGGGATGATGCTCGTTGGAATCTTTTTGCTTAGCGGCTGCGAAAGCGCACCCAAGACGGTGAAAAATGCCGATGAGTGGATAAAGACGCATCTGTGGTAAAAATAATTGTTGTAGATTTGCCCTGTCGTCTAATCGGTAGGACCCAAGATTCTGGATCTTGTTGTCTAGGTTCGAGTCCTAGCGGGGCAGTTTGAAAATTCGACTTGAAATGTCGAATTTTCATGGTACTATTATCTCATGCATATCATTAGACAAACCGAAATAGACCAGGTAAAGCGTCTTCTAAAATCCAATCCGGTGGTGGCCTTGCTTGGGCCACGGCAATGCGGTAAAACAACCCTCTCCCACCAAATTATCCGTCAAATCAAAGGTGAAGCGCATTTTTTTGATTGTGAGAATCCTAAAGATATTCAGAGATTGTCGGATCCATTAACAGCTCTTACAGATTTAAAAGGCATTGTTGTGATTGATGAAGTGCAGCGTATTCCGGAGATCTTTCCAGTTTTGCGGGTTCTGGCGGACCAGGCTAAAAACGTCAAATATTTAATTTTAGGAAGCGCATCGCCTCAGCTGCTGCAGCAAAGTCCCGAAACATTGGCAGGACGCATCGCTTTTATGGAGATATCCGGTTTCCACTACGAGAACATTCCGTCAAATAAAATAGAAACGCTTTGGCTTAGAGGGGGGTTCCCCCGGTCCTATTTGGCCGCAAGAGAAAAGGATTCATTTCAATGGCGTCAAGATTTTATTGCTACGTTTTTGGAAAGAGACATCCCGAATTTAGGCTTACAGATTCCGGCACGTATGCTTCAAAGATTTTGGGGTATGTTGGCCCACTATCATGGCCAATTGTTTAATGCTTCTGAAATCGGCCGCAGTTTGGGCGTCTCAGATCATACAGCAAGGAGATATTTGGACTTATTAGCCGCAACATTTATGGTCCGGGAAATAAGGCCATGGTTTTATAATACAAAAAAGAGAATTATTAAAACTCCTAAAATTTATTTTCGAGACTCGGGTATTTTGCATGCGCTTTTAACTATTGAAAACAAAAAAGGACTTTTGACCCATCCTAAATTAGGAGCATCATGGGAGGGGTTTGCCCTTGAAGAGGTTATTAAATCCTTAGAAATAAGGGAAAATCAAGCTTACTTTTGGGGCGTCCATACCGGCGCAGAAATAGATTTAGTTTTTGAAAAAAACGGCCGTCTTTGTGGTGTCGAGGTTAAATATACGCAAGCTCCGGCCTTGACCCCGTCCATAAAAGCGGCTATAGAGGAAGTTTCCCTTAAACATGTATGGATTATTTATCCGGGAAAACAGGAATATCCGCTGGCTAAGAATGTGACAGTTGTCCCTGTGGGTGGAAGCGGTTTCAAATATTAACCAGTTGTGAAACTCGTCCAGATGGGACAGTGGTTCGCTTCGCTCATCACGTCCCAGCATATACATTCTTCCATTGTTTTTGTTAGAATATGAAAAATTATTGCAGAATAAATGCGGGAGAATTTGGATGCGTATTTTGGTGGTAGAAGACGAACGGAAGATTGCTCAATTCATCAAGCGCGGCCTTAAAGAGGAAGGATACGCGGTCGATTGTGTCAGCGATGGAGAAGAAGGACATTTTCTCGCGACAACGAATGATTATGATGCGATTGTTCTGGATTTGATGCTGCCCAAAATAGATGGCCTTACTCTTTGCCGGGAACTACGGAAAAACAAGATTTCCTCCCCCATCATCATGCTCACCGCCAAAGACGGGGTTCAAGATAAAGTTTTAGGCTTAGATTCCGGGGCGGACGATTATTTGACCAAGCCATTTGCTTTCGAGGAGCTTTTAGCGAGAATACGGGTCGCTTTAAGAAAAACGGAACAGCCGCTCATCACCAAACTGCAGGTTGCGGATCTTTCCCTTGATTTGTTAACACATAAGGTTATGCGCTACGACAAAGAAATAATTTTAACGAACAAAGAGTACGCGTTATTGAAATATTTCATGCAGCATCAAGGGGGTGTCGTCACCCGAACCATGATTTCTGAACATGTCTGGGACGTCCATTTTGATACCGATACCAATGTGATTGATGTATATATTAATTATTTACGCCGGAAGATTGACGATGGTTTCAAAAAGAAATTGATCCACACGATCCGCGGCAGAGGCTATACCCTCAAAGGATAAAATGTTTCAAAAGTCGATTCGTTTTAAAATTGTTTTGTGGTACATGCTGGTCTTAACCCTGACGCTTTCGGTCTTTAGCTGGTTGGTGTATCAATACTATAGTCATAGTTTGTCTGAGAATCTTGAGGAACTTTTAAAATCAAAAGCCGGAGGGGTCGCAAACTCCATTGACACCTACTGGGAAGGAGAAAAAATCGGGGCGCTGGAAAATGCCCAGGTGCCGGTTGCGCCGGCTGTTTTTAATAAAAGAAAAAATATCAATTTTGCCAAAATCGCCCGGCATTGCATTGAGGATAGATTTGGGGATCCAACGCTGATGAATATTTTGGTCAAAATTTTTGATGCCGACGGCCAACCTATCGTGTCTTCGAACGATACCCCCGACACGATGTTTATTTCACTGGAGTCTTTTCGCGGAGTTTTAAAAGGGAAAAGCCGGTTCGATAATTTTACCGCTCAATTGCCCATGTCCAAGCCCTTGCCACTGCGGGTGTTTACATCTGCGGTGATCGAAGATGGAAAAGTGGCTTATATCGTTCAGGTGGCGATTCCGCTCACGCAATTATATCTCGCTTTAAATCGGCTTAAGGCTATTTTGTTTTTATTGCTGCCCTTGACAGTATTCTTAACGGGCACGGCCGGTGCTTTCTTAGCTCAGATTACTCTCAACCCAGTGGAGGAGATGATCAAGACCATCCGGCAAATCAAAGCGGATAATTTAAAATTAAGAGTAAAGATTCCCAATACGAATGATGAGATTCGGCGGCTGGCGGATACGTTCAATGACATGCTCTGTGAACTCGATCGTTCTTTTTCGACTCAGCGGCAGTTTCTTCAGGATGTCTCGCATGAGTTAAAAACACCGCTAACCATCTTAAAAGGCGAAATGGAGGTCACCTTAAAAAAAGTGCGCTCGACCCAGGAATACGAGGAGATTTTGTTAAGCAGCCTGGAGGAGATCGATAAAATCGGTCAGATTATTGGAAATCTTCTGATGCTGGCCAAATTAGAAATCAAGGAAACACCTCGGCAGATGACGATGTTGGGTTTGAATATGATCGTTAAAGAGATTATCAACGATATGGATGTTTTGGCTAAACAAAAAAATATTAAAATAAATTTTTGGGCGGAAGAGGAAATTCATTTAGCTGCCGATGAGAATCAGGTAAGACAGCTTTTCATTAATCTTTTGGACAATGCCATAAAATATACCCCGGCCTATGGGAGTATTTTTGTGAATTTGACTAAAGATAAGGAGGCAGCTCAAATCAAAATCCGCGATACCGGGATGGGGATCCCCAAGGAAGACCAGCTGTTTATTTTCGATAGATTTTACCGGGTCGATAAAGCTCGCAGCAGTCCAGGATTTGGGTTGGGTTTAAGTATTGTTAAGTCCATTGTTGAGGTTCATCGCGGAAGAATCCAGGTGGAAAGTCATCCCGCCCAAGGAGCTGTTTTTACCGTAAATTTGCCTTTGTGACAGATTAAATTCTTTTAATACTGCTTTAATGTTGTTTTAATACACGTTCAATATAATTGCCGTCTATGAAGTAAAAAGAAAGGGGGTGAGTTTATGAACAAAAAAATGATTGTGGCGGTTATTATTTTATCCTCACTGAGTTTTACCACGATGAGTTTTGCCCAAATGCTGAAAGGAACCAAGAGAGCCAATGCGGTTAAGACCGAGACGGTCTCCGGCAAGATTGTTTCTGTGGATCAGGAAAAATCTCAAGTGGTTGTCAAGAACTCAAGCGGCGTGGATAAAACGATCGTCGCGGATTCTAAAGAGATCGCTTCTTTAAAAGCAGGAGATGAAGTGGTCGCTGTTTTACCCGCAGGGAGCAATAAGGCACAAAGTATCAAGAAGATGATGGTTAAGAAGTCTTATTAATAATTTTTTAAGAAGGCAAGTCCCGACGTTTACTTAACAATTTCTAAATGTAGTCGGGACTCCGATCTCAACAATAAACATTTAGGAAACATCGGAGGAGACGTTCATGAAAAAGATTCTTGTTGCATTATCTGTTTTACCTTTAATGAGTGGGCTTTGTTTTGCTCAAGGGACAATGATGGGGACGACCAAACCGGCTATGAAGGCCTCTGAAACTGCCAAGCCGGCTGGAGGGCCTGGGGGGCTGGGAGGGGAAGTTGTAAAACCTGTGATGATGGGCGCTCCCGTGGAAGCCGCTAAAGCTTTTCATGGAAAAATAGAATCTGTCAGCATCGCAGATCCGATCAAGGGAACAAAATCAGAAGTTGTGGTTGTGGATGATTCCGGTAAGAAGATGAATTTCTTGGTGAAACCCACAACGACCATTTATGATGCCAACCTCCAACCCCTCACCCTGGATAAAGTGAAAGCCGACGATAAAGCCATGGTGAAATATGAGGTCAATAAAGAAGGGCTTAACGAAACGCAATCGATCAGCCTCATGAAGTAATATTGTTTTTAGCCGCTGGTGGGCAGAAACACAAAATGTGTTTCTGCCCACGATCGGCCTGCAGAAAATGCCCCACCAGAATTAAAAGTAAAAACCATTTTCTTATTGACCTTCTTCATTTAAAATAACTATTCCATTATGACTGAAATGATAATCCGCCCTTACAAACGACGGGATCGGGACAGTGTCCGTCGAATAAGCGGGGATACAGCCAATTTAGGAAAACCTCTCGAAACCTTTTTTCGTGACCGTGAAGTCATGATCGACGTGTTGATGGATTATTATCTCGATTATGAACCAGGATCATGCTGGGTGGCAGAGCATCAAGGAAAGGTGATCGGTTATCTGTGCGGATGTTTGCACCATCCCCGGTATCTTTTGATCACGGCTTTTTATATCCTGCCCAAAACGTTATGCCGGGCTCTTTTGCGGGGAGTTTTTTGTCAGCCGGAAACCTGGCGGTTGCTCAAAGCCGCCTGGATGACGCTCTTGAAGGGAGGATATTCTAAACACATTTCTTTCAAGAAATATCCGGTGCATTTACATATTAATTTACAAACAGAGTTTCGAAATCAGCGCATTGGTCTTCGTTTGATGGAAAAATTTTTGGGACAGGTCAAATCCGTCGGAGTTAAAGGAGTTCACGCGGTGACCCGGGAAGAAAACAAAGGAGCCTGCCGTTTTTTTGAGAAGATGGGGTTTGTGGTTTTAGGCCGGTATGTTTTGGTCGTGCCGACCACGCACGGGCAATCCTGCGGGTATACGGTGGTGTATGGTAAATCGTTGTCATGAAAAAAAATATTTTTAAAATGTTTTTGCTTTTATATTTGTTCGCCGGGCCGAAGAGTCCTTGGGCACAGGAACCGCAATGGCCGGAACTGGTTTTAGACCCCCAGGATCGCGTTTTGGTGATTGCTCCTCATCCGGATGACGAGGTTTTAGGCTGTGCGGGGGTGATTCAAAAAGCGGTGGCGAAAAATATCCCTGTCCGTATTGTTTTTTTGACCAATGGAGATAGCAATCAGTGGTCTTTTTTGGTCTATCGTAAACATCCCGTGGTTATGCCCGGTGCCGTCGAGAAGATGGGACTGGTGCGCCACGATGAAGCGGTTGAAGCGGCCAAAATTTTAGGACTTTCGATGGATGATCTGATCTTTCTCGGGTATCCGGATTTTGGTACAATCAATATGTGGTATGCCCGCTGGGGCAATCGGCCGCCTTTCAAGAGTTTATTGACAAGAAAAACCGCAGTGCCTTATAAGAATGCCTTGCGCTACGCGGCTCCCTATAAAGGAGAAGAAATTCTTCGTGATTTAGAGACAGTGCTGGATAAGTTTAATCCGACGAAAATTTTTATCTCTCATCCAGCGGATCATAACGGAGATCATCTGGCGGCTTACCTTTTTACCCGCGTCGCCCTTTGGGATATTATTGGCCTTTCCCAAATTAAAAACGTAGTGGAAGTCCAATATAACGACCTTTTCTCTCCAGAAAAAAGGCCCAATATTGACTTCCTTAATGTTTTTAGTGGAGAAAAGGTCAATAAAACGCAAAATCAGCCGGAGATTTATCCTTATCTAATCCATCAACTGGACTGGCCGTCCGTGAAGGGTTTTCATGCCGAGGAGAGTTTGGCGCCCCCGAAATTTTTCTTGCCGGAGGTATCCTGGAAATCCTGCTCCTTAACTCCTCAGGAAATTGAAGTAAAAATAAAAGCGCTCAAGGCGCATAAGTCGCAATATCAGTCAACGCCGAAATATCTTTTATCTTTTATAAGAACGAATGAATTGTTTGGGGATTTTCCAGTGATCAAACTACCCGCGAATACCGTAGCTTTATCGTTGCCCTCGGGAAAAGAAAAAACAACCCCACCGATTCCGGAGGAATTAACGGATCATGAACGCGCCTCTTACGTGGGTTTGGAATGGCAGTCCCTTCGTCTGGAGGCTGATCATTTTGTTGTTTCCATAAAACTTTCGAAACCGTTGGCTGAGGGGGTCGGAGCATCGATTTATATTTTTGGCTATCGTTTTGACCGTCCCTTTGCTCAAATGCCGAAAGTGCATATCAAGTTGGGTGTTGAGAGATATTCGGTGTATGATCAGGCAGCGAGTCTTCCTAAAGATTCCATTCAAGTGACCCGTAAGCCCGATGAAATCACAATACAAGTGCCGTTGTCTGTGTTAGGCGATCCGCAGAATATTTTAACCAGCGCCCGGACGTACATCGGGAATGTTCCGCTGGACTGGGTTTCCTGGCGGGTCGTGGAATTAACGAAAGATTAGGAAAAAATGAATATGTTGAACTCCCCGCCCATGTTTATACGGAGGAATAAATGTTCCAGCTATTTTCTACGAAAATGAATCAAAAATCACAGTCGTTGAATTTTGATTATGCAGGTTGTTTAGTCGAAACCTTATTTGAAAAATTCGGAACTTCACAAAAAGGATTATCCGAATTTGAGGCTCAAAAACGACTCGAAGAATACGGTTATAACGAACCCGCCAAAAAAAAGAAAAGAACCATTTTGTTTCAAATTCTTTTAAAATTCTTTAATCCCCTGGTCATTATTCTTCTTATTATTGCTGGTTTTTCTTTTTTCTTCGGGGAAAAAATCAGCGCCTTCATTGTTAGCCTTATGGCCATTATGAGCGTTGTTCTTTCCTTTATTCAAGAATATAAAGCTGGCAAAGAAGCTGAAAAATTGAGTGAAATGGTGCGCGCGACCGCCACAGTTTATCGTGATGGTAAACCGAGGGAAATACCTATTAAAAAGATCGTCCCCGGCGATATTGTTGATTTATTTGCAGGGGATATGATCCCAGCTGATTTACGGATTATCCAGGCTAAGGATTTATTTCTTAATCAATCTTCTCTCACTGGGGAATCTATGCCCGTTGAGAAAATGGCCGCCCCGGTAAGCACTAAAAGTTCATCGTCCGTGAATTTATTGAATATTGTTTTTATGGGTTCAAGTGTGGTGAGCGGGACAGGTTTAGGCGTTGTTATTCGAACGGGTTTGGCGACTCAATTCGGCGAGATTTCCCGAAGGTTAGCTACTATGAATGAAGAAAGCAGTTTTGATAAAGGTATTCATAAATTCACTTGGCTGATGATTAAAGCCATGATGGTTTTGGTTGTGATCATTTGTACCATAAATTATTTTTCGAAAGGGAATTTAATTGAGGCCCTGCTGTTCTCTCTGGCCGTCGCTGTCGGATTAACTCCGGAAATGCTTCCGATGCTGGTTACGTTAAATTTGTCAAAAGGGGCCATTGCGATGTCCAAGAAGCAAGTGATTGTCAAGCGGCTGAGCGCCATTCAAAATTTTGGCGCGATGGACGTTCTTTGTACGGATAAAACCGGGACCCTTACTCTGGATAAAATTGTCTTAGAAAAACATTGTGATGTGGTCAGAAAAGAAGATAAAGGTGTTTTGCAGCTCGCTTATCTTAATAGTTATTATCAGACGGGACTTAAAAATATTTTGGATAAGGCCGTTTTGAAATATGAAAAATTGATGGTAAAGCAGTTTAAAAAAGTCGACGAGATCCCTTTTGATTTCTCCCGGAGATTGATGTCGGTTGTGGTCGATATGGAGGGAAAACACCGGATCATTACCAAAGGCGCCCCGGAAGAGGTTTTTAAAAGATGCAAGAAATATGAAATCGACGGAGAGATGCTGGATCTGGAAGATTTAATTCTGACGGATTTAAGAGAAGAGTATGATTCCCTGAGTTCGGAAGGATTTCGAGTGCTGGCCGTTGCTTATAAAGATATGGAGAGCAATAAAAATGTCTATTCGAAAGATGATGAGCACGATCTTGTTTTAAAAGGATACGTCGCTTTCCTCGATCCACCCAAACCGACAGCCCGAAAGACCATCGAGATGTTGAAGGGATTAGGGATAGAGCTTAAGGTATTAACCGGCGATAACGACTTGGTCGCTAGGAAGATTTGCGGTGAAGTCGGACTGGATATTAAAGGATTGCTGACGGGCGAACGGTTAGAGAAGGTAACGGATCAAGACCTTCAAGGGTTGGTTAAAACAACCACTGTTTTTGCCAGACTCTCGCCTTTACAGAAAGAGCGCGTTATACGGGCCCTACAAAAGAATAATCATACGGTTGGTTATCTCGGCGACGGCATTAACGACGCTCCTTCTTTGAAAGCCGCTGATGTGGGAATCTCGGTTAATAATGCCGTCGATATCGCTAAAGAGTCTGCGGATATTATTCTTTTACAGAAAAATTTGATGGTCCTAAGAGATGGTGTTTTGGAAGGAAGAAGAGTTTTTGGGAATATCTTGAAGTACATCAAAATGGGATCGAGTTCAAATTTCGGCAATATGTTCAGCATGACGGGGGCAAGTTTCCTTTTACCCTTCTTGCCGATGATTCCCATCCAAATTTTGTTAAACAATTTTCTTTATGATATATCACAAGTCGCTATTCCTTCTGATGAAGTTGATGAAGAATACCTTGTCAGGTCAAGGCCGTGGAATATCAATTATATTAAAAAATTCATGGTGGTCTTTGGCCCGGTCAGTTCTATTTTTGATTTTATAACCTTTGGCGTCCTATGGTTTATCTTCCACGCCGATGCACACTTATTTAGTACGGGATGGTTTTTAGAGTCGCTTTGTACGCAGACTTTGGTTATCCATATCATTAGAACAGGAAAGATCCCTTTCTTTGAAAGCTGGCCCAGCCAATTTTTAATATTTACTTCTATCTATATCGTTACGATCGGATTAATGATTCCTTTTACGCCATTGGGGAGGTATTTCGGGTTTGTCATGCCGCCAGCCTCATATTTTATCGCATTGATTCTTATTGTCGGTTTTTATTTATTGATGGTACAGACTGTAAAAAGTTGGTTTATCAAGAAGTATGGTTATGAATAAAGATGAAAATAAACTATTCCCCCGCGAAATTAATCGCGTTGTTTTTTATAAGTTCGGGTTTTTTATTTGTTACTACAGGCTGCGATCACGTTTATCGTCTCCTTCAGAAAGAAAGCGCCGAGGAGAAAGAGCTCTTGGGAGAGGTCCTTTCCTTCGAACCCAATCCCAGGGTAGAGGAATTGCAGAAATTATTAAAACTCTACGGTTACAACCCCGGCACAATCGATGGAAAATTTGGACAAACGACGCGCCGTGCCGTTGAAAAATTTCAAAAAGATAACGGTCTTAAACCCAGTCGATTTGTTGATCGCTCGACGTGGGAGCGGTTAAATATTTTTTCTTCCTCAGGACTGGTGGACAAAGGGGAAGTGAATATCGCGAAGGTCCAGACGGCTTTACAAAACGCGGGGTTTGATCCCGGCAAGGCCGACGGGAGAATGGGTAAAAAAACTTTGGAGGCCTTGAAAAAATTTCAGAAAGCAAATGCCCTTCTCCCCGATGGGAAGACGGGATTTGAGACGTTGAACAAATTAGTCTCATACTTAAAAGAAACCGATGATAAAAATAAAATGTGATATAATGCCGCCCAAGCAAAAATCATCCCTATGAAAATCCACGAATACCAGGCGATAGAAATTTTTAAAACCGCCGGCATCCCTGTTGCCGGCGGGCGGGTCGCGGTTAATCTGCCGGAAGCCCAGGCGATTGCCCAAGAAACCGGATTCCCGGTTGTTCTAAAATCCCAGGTGTTAGTCGGTGGGCGAGGGAAAGCCGGCGGCATCAAGATTGCTAAAAATCTCGAAGAACTTAACAAAAATTTCTCTCAACTGAAGTCTTTGGTCATCAAAGGATACTCGGTCGATCATATCCTGATTGTCCGCGCGCTGGAGATTAAGAAAGAATTTTACGCAGCGGTCACCATCGACAACATCCAAGGTGATGTGGTCGTAATCGCAAGTTCGGCCGGCGGCGTCGATATTGAAGACACTGCGAAGAAGACGCCGGAGAAAATTTACAAATATTATCTTCAGGCTCAAAAAGAAATCGATGTTCGCCAGGGCGGCCTGCCCGCGGGCAGGCCGCCCTGGTCAGATTTCATCAAGGCCGTTTTTCCCGACCCCTCCCACCAAGAACCGGCCACAGAAATTTTTCAGAAACTCATCAAATTATTTTATCAATACGATTGTTCGTTAGCCGAAATCAATCCGCTGGTCATCGACGGCACAGGAAAATTTTGCGCGGCGGATGCCAAGATCAATTTTGATGATAACGCTTTGTACCGTCATCCGGAGGTTCAGGCGCTGCGCGATCTGAAGTATGAAGATCCCGACGAACTTGAGGCCAAGAAAAACGAGCTCAGTTTTGTGAAGATGGAAGGAAACGTGGGCTGTATTGTCAACGGCGCGGGGCTTGCCATGGCGACGATGGATGTCATTAAATTGCTCGGCGGCGATCCGGCGAATTTTTTGGATGTAGGAGGAAGTTCCAGCCCGAAAAAAGTTTTGAATGCCTTACGGATTATTTTAAAGAATAAAAAAATCAAATCGATTCTTATCAATATCTTCGGCGGGATCACCCGTTGCGATGATATTGCCCGGGGAATTTTACAGGCGCAAAAAGAGTTGGTGATTCCCGTCCCCTTAGTTGTTCGGTTAACCGGAACCAATGAGAAAGAGGCGAAAGAACTTTTAGCGCAGAATAAAATCAGCACTTTCTCGTCGATGCGTGAGGCGGTGCGTCGGGCGGTGGAATTGGCAAGATAAGTACGTGTCATTGCGAGGAGCGTTTTTTGCGACGAAGCAATCCTTTTAGATTTAAAAGATTGCTTCGCTTCTAAAGTAATTTACGATCATCGCTCGCAATGACACAAGAATTAAACCAAAATCTATCTTTATTTAAAAAGATGAGTATTTTAATCGACGAAAACACACGACTCCTAGTCCAGGGCATTACGGGGCGCGACGGTTCTTTTCACGCCCAAAAAATGCAGGAGTATGGAACAAAACTCGTCGCTGGCGTCACTCCCGGCAAAGGCGGGCAGGATGTTTTTGGGATTCCGGTTTTTAACAGCGTTTTGGAAGCCAAACAAAAGACGCAGGCCAATACCGCAGTCATTTACGTTCCGGCGAAATTTGCTAAAGACGCGATCCTCGAAGATATCGCCGCTGGAATAGAGCTGGTGATCTGTATCACCGAAGGCATTCCGGTTTTAGATATGGTGGATGTGAAACACGCCTTGAACAAAAGTAAAACCCGCTTGATCGGCCCGAACTGTCCCGGCGTTATTTCTCCCGGGAAAAGCAAAGTCGGGATCATGCCCGGCCACATTCATCAGCCCGGCCCCGTCGGGGTCGTCTCCCGCAGCGGCACCCTGACGTATGAGGTCGTGTACAATTTGAGTTCAAACAATATCGGACAGACCAGCTGTGTGGGCTTGGGCGGCGATCCGATCATCGGAACGAGGTTCGTCGATATTTTAGAACTTTTTATGAACGATCCCGAAACCCGGGCCATCGTGATGGTCGGAGAAATCGGTGGCGAAGACGAACAAATCGCCGCGCAGTTTATTAAATCCAAAGTGACCAAACCCGTCGTCGGCTTTATCGCCGGAAAAACCGCCCCGCAGGGAAAACGCATGGGCCACGCCGGGGCCATCATCTCCTCCACCGACACAACCGCCGAGAGCAAAATCCGTATCCTCAAAGAAGCCGGCGTCCACATGGTCGATTCTCCCGACGAGATTCCGCAGATTATCGCGCAAAAATTGAAATGACCTTTCGAATGAAGACCAAAATCAAAAACGTTTTCCTCTCCGCCATCCACCAAAACGCCGGAAAGACGACGATCGCCTTAGGGCTTTATAAAATTTTTCAGGAAAAGAAATTAAAGGCGGCCTTTATGAAACCCATCGGGCAAAAGGTCGTGACCGTCAAAGATCAGCAGGTGGATAAAGATTCGTATCTGATCGGGGAGGTTTACCGCTGCTGGCATCGATTTAAAGAAATGAGCCCGATCACCCTCGAGCGCGGGTTTACCGAGCATTACATTTTTCATCCGCAGAAAGATTTGTTGCGCCAGGAAATCGAAAAATCATTCGCGCGGCTTAGCCGCCAGAAAGACGCCATCATTGTGGAGGGAACCGGTCACGCGGGGGTGGGGTCGGTCATTGATTTCTCCAATGCCGATGTGGCTTCGTTATTGGGATCCAAGGTCATCATTATCTCCGAAGGAGGAATTGGAAAAAGTATCGATGAGATCGCGCTTAACAAAGCCCTTTTTGATTTGAAACAAGTTGAGGTGCTGGGGGTGATCATCAATAAAGTGCTGCCGGAGAAATACGCCAGGATCAAAAGAATTTTGGACCAAGGGTTAAAGAATAAAGGAATCCGACTTTTGGGAGTTGTTCCCCTCGACCCTGTTTTAAAATCTCCGACGGTCAAACAGGTGATGAATCAAATGGGACTGGGGCTTTTGTGCGGCAAAGAAAACTTAAACGCTCGGATTGAAAATACGATCGTCGCTGCGATGGAACCGCAGAACATGATCACGCATCTTAAAGACGGGACCCTCGTTATTACTTCAGGAGATCGCATTGATAATATTTTGGTTTCGATGAGCGCTCATCTGACCAGCCGGGACAGGCGGTTTAAAGTCGCCGGGATCATTTTAACCGGCGGGATGGTGCCGGACGTGAAGATTGTGGATCTTTTGAAAAAAAGCAAGATTCCCGTGTTGCTTTCCCCCAACGATACGTACACCGTCGCTGGAAAAATTGAGACGCTGATTTGTAAAATTGAAAAGACGGATAAAGACAAAATCCTTCAAGCCACCCGCTTGGTTAAGAAATATGTGGATGTGGATATGATTATTAGGAATCTTTGATACAAGCGACATATGTCTAGAAACTATCCCAAAACCTCTAAAAGTTTGTCATTCCCGAATGCTTTAGTCGGGAATCCAGACGAGGCTATGACTGGCCCCCCGACAGAAACATTCGGGGGTGACAATTTTGGGATAACTTCTAGCACCCTTTCCCTCCAATCAATCCTTATTTTAGATGGCGCGCGAACCGCGATCGGATCTCCTTTTAAAAGCCTTAAAGATTTTTCTGCCGCCCAACTCGGGGCGGTCGTGATTGAAAATATTTTAAAGCGCGCCAAAATTCCCAAGAGATTTATTGGAGAAGTGATTTTCGGCAATGTGGTTTCCGCTGGAACCGGTCAAAATTTATCCCGTCAAGTAGCGATCCTGGCCGGGCTGCCGGTTGAGGTCGATGCCTTTACCGTCAACCAGGTTTGCGGTTCAGGTTTGCGGTCGTTGATCGCCGGGGCCCATTCGATTATGTGTGGTGAGACGAAGATGGTGATCGCTGGCGCAACAGAGAGTGTCTCGTGGAATCCAGCCCTGTATTTTCATAATGAAGGAGATGATGTTAGCGCTAGTGAGAAAAAAAAGGTTGAAAGCCTTGTCTACGACGGCCTGTGGTGTCACCTAAGTGAACAGCATATGGGGCACCTGGCAGAATTTATCGCACAGGAATATAAAATTTCCCGTCGGGCCCAGGATGAATATGCGCTGCGCAGTCACCAGAAGGCGTGTCGGGCTCAAAGCGAGGGAAAATTTTTAAAGGAAATCGCGCCGGTTGCCATTTCCGAAACAAAACGTTTTGAAGAAGACGAACGACCGCGCCGGAATATTAATAGGGAGAAGCTAGGGGCACTGCCACCGGCTTTCAAGCGGGATGGAACGGTGACGGCCGGCAATTCCTCTGCTCCCTGCGACGGGGCCGCGGCGGCTGTCCTGGCGCAAGAAGGTTTTGTTAAACACAACCGGCTTACCCCGCGGGCTAAAATTTTAGGCTATGCCTCGGTTGCGGTTGAACCGCGCAAGGTTTTTGCTGCCGGTATTGGGGCGATTCAGGAATGTTTTAAAAAATCCCGATTGACGGTTCAAGAGATCGATCTTTTTGAAATTAGCGAGGCCTTTGCCGCGCAGGCGATTTTAACCCAACAAGCAATCGGAATTCCCGAGGAGAAGATAAATGTTTGGGGCGGAGATATTGCCCTCGGTCATCCGTTAGGGGCTGCCGGGATGCGGGGGCTGGTCACCTTAATTCATGCCCTGAAAGACAGAAAAAAGAATAAGGGAATCGTTTCTGTGTGTTTGGGCGGCGGCGGCGCGATTGCCTTGGCGATTGAAGTGATTCCCTAAATTTTCATTGATTTCAAAAAATCATCGTGTTATTATTCGTTCTCAAGAAAAATTTTTCCTTGAAATTCCCGCCTAGAAATTGACAGAGGTTTTCTCCAGACAAATGTTAGAATACGTTGCAATTATATTTGCTTTTATCTTCGCTTTGGGGCTTACGGCATTTTTGCTGACAGTCCCTAAGGTTCTAAGCCCAAAAGTCCCTAGTGAAGCGAAATCAAAACCTTTTGAATGCGGCAAGGAACCTTTTTCTTTGCCCGGCGGGAAAATGCCGGTGCACTTCTATATTTTGGCGATGCTTTTTATTGTGTTTGACGTCGAGTTGGTATTTTTATTTCCTTGGGCGGTCACGTTTAGAGAAACAGGTTTGTTTGGTTTGTTAGAGATGGCCTTTTTTCTGGGTTTTGTCGTTTTAGGATATTTATATGCCTGGAAAAAAGGCGCGTTAGAGTGGGAGTGATATAAAATGTCTTTCATGAGTTCTGCATCTAATTTTTTTACATCGAAGGTGAGTGACGCCTTAGGCTGGGCGCGTAAATACTCTATTTTCCAATACCCGTTTGTCACCGCCTGTTGCGGCATGGAATATATGTCGACGGCCGCCGGTCATTACGACGTGGACCGTTTCGGAGCCGGGTTCCCGCGTTTTTCTCCTCGGCAATCGGATGTGCTTTTTGTGGTCGGGACCATCAGCCACAAAATGGCCCCCGTGCTGAAAACTGTTTATGATCAAATGTGTGAACCGAAATGGGTGGTGGCGTTTGGAGTCTGCACATGCACCGGCGGGTTCTACGACAATTACGCGACTGTGATGGGAATTGATACGATCATTCCGGTTGATATTTATATTCCCGGCTGCCCCCCTCGTCCTGAAAACGTCATTGATGGTTTAATGAAGCTTCAGGATAAGATTCAAAAGGGAGAGCAATCGAGAACGCTTTATGACCCGCGAACAAAAATCGGCCGGCCGACCCACCTACAGCAAGGGTATACCATTTCGCAGCACATTAAGAATATAGAATCTCCGTCATGACCTCCTTACAAAGAGTTCAGGAAAAATTTTCAAAAGAGATCATCGAGACTCATGCCTTCCGGGGAGATGAGACCGTCATTCTCCATCCGGGCGCTTTACGTGCCATCGCGCAATTTTTAAAAGAAACACCGGAGTTGGATTTCAATTTTCTGATGGATTTAACAGCGGTCGATTATCTGAATTTTGGCGAATGTAGTCGAAGCGCCAGATTTGAAGTCGTATATCATTTTTATTCCTTGAAACATAACCATCGGCTTCGCTTAAAGGTCCCTGTCGCCGAAGAAAATCCCGAGATCGATACACTTAGCGATCTTTGGGTCTCCGCCGACTGGTATGAACGAGAAGTTTGGGATATGTTTGGAATTCGATTCAAAGGCCACCCGAACTTAAAACGAATTTTGATGTACGAAGAATTTCAAGGGCATGCGTTACGCAAGGATTATCCGTTCAATAAACGCCAGCCGCTTATTGGGCCGATGAATTAGAACTCATCTCAAAACTGTCATCCCCGAATGTTTTTGTCGGGGGGACAGTCACAGACCCTTTAGTGGACAAAAGTCGAAACATCGGAGAGGTTTGATATTCCCGAAGATTTTTATTTGAGCAGAGAATTATAAATGAGTGTTGAGAAAAATCAAAAAAAATCACCAGCCGATGAAATCCTTCTTTTGCTAGTATTAAAAAAGTTGGGCGGAAAAGGAGCGCGAGATAGAATCCTTAATGAAATAGGCAAAGGGGCTTTCAAAGTTTTATTGTCTAATAGTGATTTAGAAGAATTGAAAAGTGGTAATCGTGCCAGATATGAAGCCAATATTAGTTGGGCTAGTGATCATCTAAAGAAAAAAGGATATTTAAGGAGTTCTGGCCATGGTGTTTGGGAGATCACGGGCGAAGGTACAAAAAAGCTTAAAGAATGGATTGAGGCGGTTCAAATAAGTCATACTTAGTTTATAAGGTAAATTGATGCCAATCATCAGTCAATTTTATGGAATCGCGATTTACATGTTTTGGCGCGAACATGAGCCGGCGCATTTTCATGCTAAATATGGTGAGGATGAAATTGTAGTTGAGATTAAGACAGGAAAGGTATCGGGAAAAATAGGGCGCTGGCTTTGGTTCAAGAGTGGCGCAAAGCACACTTAGATGAGTTGAATGAAGAGTGGGAATTAGTAAAAGCTAAGAAACAGTTATTTCCTATTAAACCGTTGGAATAAGAATATGATTCTCCATGTTGTCGAAGTTAAATACTTGCACGATTATGTGATTTGGGCGCGTTTCAATGATGGCGCTACTGGTGAGGTTGATTTGTCTGCAGAGCTGGAAGGGGAAGTATTCGGCCCGTTGCAAGACAAAGCCTTATTTAAAACGGTCAAAGTTGATCCGCTCATGCAAACCATTGTTTGGGATAATGGCGCGGATTTAGCGCCCGAGTTCCTTTATGACCAATTGAAAATTTCTATTTAGGAATGGGCAATTGTCGCCGGCCGGCGACAATTGTAGTGTAAAATGACGACACAAACCAAAACAATGATGCTTAACGTAGGTCCTTCGCACCCGGCAATGCACGGGGTGATCCGGCTTGTCATGGAACTCGATGGAGAAAAAATCAAAGGCGTCGACGTCGAAATCGGTTATCTCCACCGGGCCTTTGAAAAAATGTGCGAAACAGTGATGTACGCCCAGTGCTTTCCCTACACGGATCGGCTTAATTATGTTTCGCCGTTGATTAATAATGTTGGGTTTGCCTTGACGGTGGAAAAATTATTGGGCATCGACATCCCGGAGCGTGCGAAATATATCCGTGTCATCATGAGCGAAATTTCGCGCGTCACCGACCATCTGACCTGCGTTGGCGCTTCCTCCATGGAATTGGGAGCGATGACCGTTTTTCTTTATTTGATCAAGGCCCGCGAACTGTTATATGAACTCGTTGAAGAAATTACGGGCGCCCGCTTAACCATTTCCTACGTTCGGATCGGCGGGGTCAAAGCTGATTTAACCCCGAGTTTCACCGATAAATGCTTCGAGAAAATTGCGGAGGTCCGCAAAGTTTTGATCGAGGCCGACGAGTTATTGACCCGCAACCGTATTTTCTTTGACCGCATGAAGGACACCGGAAAGATTTCAGCCCAAGATGCCATTGCTTATGGGATCACCGGCCCATTCTTAAGAGGCAGCGGGGTCGCTTACGACGTCCGCAAAGCCCACCCGTATCTGATCTACGACCGCCTGGACTTTGAAGTCCCCACGGGAACCAAGGGGGATAATCTTGATCGTTATTTTGTGCGCATGGCGGAGATGGAGCAGAGCCTGAGGATGATTGAACAATGCTTTCAACAAATTCCGGATGGGCCCATCGCAGGGAATTTGACCGGCGAGGTGATCCCTGCCGCGCAAATGGTCGACAAGGCCAAGATGGGAGAAACACAAGGGTTGATCGAAGAGCAGGTTGATTTGGATCCCACGCTCGAAGGCGGGACTAAAAAATATTATGAGGGAATCAACGCGGACAAAAAAGATGTTGTTTTGCCGGCGAAGGAAAACACGTACGGCAATATTGAAGGATTGATGAATCATTTTAAACTCGTCATGTACGGCCACGGGATCCGCCCTCCCATCGGAGAGGTCTATTGTCCCGTCGAGGGGGCAAACGGCGAACTCGGATTTTATATTATCAGTGACGGCGGGGATCATCCCTGGCGGGTGCGCGTTCATCCTCCGTGTTTCCCAATCATGGCCGCGTTACCCAAATGTTTGGTGGGTGATTCGATGGCCGATTTGGTCCCGACATTCGGTTCGATCAATATGATTGCAGGGGAATTGGATCGATAGTCATGAAAGAGCTTCTTCCACAGATGGATAAGATCACCAGCCGGTATGAACATAAACGGGCGGCACTCTTACCTGTGCTGCACCTTGTTCAGGAGAAAGAGGGTCTGATCTCGCCGGAGTCTGAGAAGGAAATCGCTGAATATTTAGGAATTCCCGTCGTTCATGTCCATGAAGTCGTTTCGTTTTATCACTTATTTTGGCAGAAACCGAAAGGGAAATGTCATTTTTCGGTTTGTCAGACAACGTCTTGTGCCTTGCTCGGAGGTGAAGAAATTATTGAACATATTCAAAAAAGACTGGGCATTAAACCCGGGGGAACAACTCCCGACGGAAAATTTAGTTTGGACGTTGTCGAATGTCTGGGGGCTTGCGAGATCGCCCCGATGATGCAGTGTAACAAAGAATACGTAGGTTTCTTAAACAAGAAAAAAATCGATGAACTGATCGAGCAGAATCTATAAACACTGTCATTCCCGAACGCTTTAGTCGGGAATCTAGATGAGTCTATAATTAGACCCCCGACAAAAACATTCGGGGGTGACAATTTCAAAATAATTATGCAAAAAATCGTCACCAGACATTTTAACCAGCCAGATTCCCATCGTCTCGACTTCTACTTGAAGGACAAAGGTTATGAGGGCGCACGCAAGGCGCTGACTCAAATGACGCCTGCCCAGGTTATCGATGAAATCAAGAAATCCAATTTGCGCGGGTTAGGCGGGGCGGGATTTGCAACGGGAATGAAGTGGAGCTTCATCCCGAAGGACAATCCAAAACCCAAATACCTCGTCGTCAACGCAGATGAAGGAGAACCGGGGACATTTAAAGATAAATACATTTTGGAACAAGACCCCCATGCGCTGCTCGAGGGGATCATTGTGACCTGTTATGCCATCGGCAGCCACAAGGCTTATGTGTACATCCGGGGAGAATATTTAAAATCGATCGAAAGGCTCCAAGGCGCGATCGATGAGGCGTACAAACAAGGGTTTTTAGGCAAAGGGATCATGGGAACTTCCTTCGATCTCGATGTTGTCGTTCACCAAGGGGCAGGTGCCTATATCTGCGGTGAAGAAACAGCGCTTTTAGAATCTCTCGAGGGGAAAAAGGGATTTCCTCGTCTTAAACCCCCGTTTCCGGCGGTGGTGGGTTTATTCGGATGCCCGACCGTGATCAACAACGTCGAAACCTTGGCCTGTGTGCCGCCCATTCTAGTGAACGGGAGTGAGTGGTTCGCCAAATTGGGATGCGAGAAAAATGGCGGGAACCGGATCTTTTGTGTCAGCGGACATGTGAGAGAACCGGGGATTTACGAACTCCCAGCGGGGACCACGCTTCGTGAGATTATTTATGAACATGCCGGTGGAATTCGTGAGGGCCATCAACTTAAAGCCGTTATCCCCGGTGGGATATCGGCCGCGGTTCTAACCGCAAATGAGATTGATGTGAAAATGGATTTTGATTCGCTTAAAGCGATCGGTTCGATGGCCGGCTCAGGAGGAATCATCGTCATGGATGAAACGACCTGCCTGGTTTGGGCTGCCATGGTTGCGGCGCGGTTTTTTGCACATGAGTCCTGCGGCCAATGTTCTCCTTGCCGTGAAGGGAGCGGCTGGGTTTACCGCAATGTTAAAAGAATTTATGACGGGGAAGGACATCCGCTTGACTTGCAGAATCTGCCCGGGATCGTCGGTAATATCGGAGGCAATACGATATGCGCTTTTGGCGATGCGGTGACAATGGCGGTCGGCAGTTATGTTCAGAAATTTCGTAGCGAGTTTGAGTCTCATATCAAAGAGAAAAAATGCGACCTCACCTTGAACTATGCCAAAACTAACCATTGATGGAAAAGCAATAGAAGTCCCAGCCGGGACGACGATCATTCAGGCCGCGGACAAATTGGGGATTGATATTCCTCGTTATTGTTATCATCCGGCGTTGCCCGTCGCCGGCAATTGCCGTATTTGCATGGTGGAAATTGAAAAACAACCCAAACTGCAAATAGCCTGTTACACGCCGGTGGCGAATGGAATGGTCGTCCACACAAATTCGCCCAAAACGCTCGAAGCCCGTAAATCAGTACTGGAATTTTTGCTCGTGAACCATCCGGTGGACTGCCCGGTGTGTGACCAGTCTGGCGAGTGCAAGCTACAAGATTATTATATGGAGCACGGCCAGTACAACAGCCGCTTGGCCGATGTTAAAGTAAAAAAGGAAAAAAAGGCGTTTTCGATTGGGCCGACCGTCATGCTCGATCAGGAACGCTGCATTCTGTGCACCCGCTGTGTCCGTTTCGCGGATAACATTACTAAAACTTACGAATTCGGAGTTTTTGATCGCGGCGATCATTCGCAGCTGGATGTCGTCTCCGGCAAGCAGCTCGATAACAACTATTCCGGAAATGTCGTCGACATCTGTCCCGTCGGCGCCTTGACCGATAAAGATTTCCGTTTCAAGTGTCGCGTGTGGTATCTGAGTCAGGCAAAATCTGTTTGCCCCGGTTGCAGCATGGGATGCAATATTACCGTCGAGTGGGATAAATCGCGGCCCCACACCCATAAAAAAGCGCGCGTTATGAGATTAAAGCCCAGGCTTAACCCGAATGTTAACGACTATTGGATGTGTGATGTCGGCCGCTATGATTACCACTTCATTGATGAAAACCGAATCCTTTCCCCGCAATATAAAGATGAGCTGGTTTCCTGGCCGCAGGCGATTGAAACCATTGCCCAAACCATTAAGCTTTTGAAAGACTCGAACCGCATGGATAAAATCGGCGTCTTGGCTTCCGCGAAATTGACGAACGAAGATCTTTTTGTCATCCGCAAATTATTCAAGGAAAGTCTGAACGTGTCCCAGGTGGACTTTAGAGTTCCCGAACCTCCGGGCCACAGCGACGATTTTCTTATTAAAGCGGATAAGAATCCGAATACGGCGGGCGCACAAGCGATCCTGCAGCAATCAAGTGCAGACGCACAACAGATTATTCAAAAAGCAAGGCAGGGAGACATGGACCTTTTGTATGTCTTCGGCCATGACTTGGTCAAACTTTTCGGCAAAGATACCGTTGAGCAAATTTCAAAAAAAGTGAAACTCTTTGTTTTTCAAGGCAGTAATGTCAATGACACCTGCGGCTATGCCCATTTGATTCTTCCCAGCGCCGTCTACGCGGAAAAAGACGGGACATTTACAAATTGCAAAGAGAGAGTCCAGCGGATTTGGCCGGCATTTGCGCCTCTCGGTGAAAGCAAAGGAGATTGGGAAATTTTGTCATTGCTCGCCGGGAAATTAGGAATTTCGTTCAATTATAAGAAATCGGAAGAAACATTTAAAGAACTCACCCAGAAGATCGGTGCATTTTCCGAGATGACGTATGAAAAAATGGCGGACCAGGGGATGGCCTTAAAGAAGTAAAAACCATGAATGATATTCTTATTAAGTTAATGTTAGCTTCCGGTACGATATTTGTCATGTTCAATATCGCCGGGCTTCTGACGTGGGTCGAACGCAAGCAAAGCGCCCTCATGCAGGATCGCATCGGTGCTAATCGCGCCAGCATTTTTGGTTTTAAGGCGATGGGGCTTTTTCACGCCATCGCCGATGTTCTCAAGATGTTAAGCAAAGAAGAATTCATGCCTCAAGGTGCCAATAAATTTTTATTTAACCTCGCCCCATATTTATCGGTGGTTTTTGCCTTGGTCGGTTTTGCGGCTATTCCTTTTGGTGATCGTCTGATTTTGGGAGATCGTGTGATTGAACTTCAGGCGGCGAACATCAACATCGCTCTTCTTTTTGTCTTTGCCATGATGTCCATGGGGATTTACGGTGTCGTGCTGGCTGGATTTTCTTCCAATAATAACTATGCCTTTTTGGGGGGAATGCGCGGCGCCGCGCAAATGATTGCTTATGAAATCACCATGGGCGCGGCCATTATGGGTGTCATCCTGGTTTTTAACACGATTGATCTTCAACAATTGGTCCGTGGGCAGGGGGATTATCTCCTCGGAGGCTGGCTTCCAAAATGGGGAGTTTTTGTCCAGCCGCTCGCGTTTATTTTGTTTTTGACTGCCGCGACCGCTGAGACAAAACGTGTTCCTTTTGATCTGCCCGAAGGAGAATCGGAAATCATCGGTTATTTCGTCGAATATAGCGGCATGAAATTCGGGATGTTCTTCTTGGCGGATTTAGTTGAAACGGTTTTGGTCGCGGCCTTGATGACGACGTTATTTTTGGGCGGATGGCAGGTGCTCTATTTGCATCCAGATGGATTTCATTTTCCGTGGGGACATACGATTACGCTTTCAAATCTCGTCGTTGTTGTGCTGGGGATTTTAGCGTTTTTTATAAAACTGAGTTTTTTTATTTGGCTCTTGATGGCCGTTCGCTGGACCTTGCCGAGGTTTCGCTATGATCAGCTCATGCATTTGGGATGGAAGATTTTGCTGCCCGCCTCTTTGGCGAATATTGCGGTTACGGCCGTCATATTAATTCTTATAAAGTAATGAAGGGACAAATACGAGCTGCTTGCGTTCACGCGAACACAATTTTTCTAAAAAACATTAAGGAAATTGTGTCCGGAGTTCACTCCAGCAGCCCGTATTTGTCCCTTCACAAGCGATGCATGAGTTTGACATAAAAAGTTAGGGGCAATCCAGGGGCTGATGGAGTGATTCACGAAGTCAATTTCCTCTATACTTATACTAGAGAAATTGGCTTCGTCTAACGGAATCAGCCCTTGATTGCCCCTGTGAAGCGATCTCGACACGCTCAAGCGCACATTAGGTAATCAATCATGGAAAATTCAAATCAGAAACGCCGTCAAGAACTGGAAAAATATTTCGACGCGAAAGGGCCTTTCGCTTTTTTGCGTCTTGCCCAGATGAAGCGCGCGTGGAAACAATCGAATCGCCGAGAACTGACGTGGTGGGAAAATACGTATGTCCCGTCGGTTGTGAGCGGCATTTGGATCACCTCAAAACATTTTTTCCGCAACTTAACACTGCATATCCTTCACGTCTTTGGTCTTTTTAAAGAGATTCCCGCCGCGGTCACTTATCAATATCCGGAGCATCCCCGGACCTTGTCCAAACGAACCAGAACCCGCCACCGGCTCACCAAACGCGACGACGGTTCTCCCCGCTGTGTCGCCTGCATGATGTGTGAAACCGTCTGCCCGGCGAGGTGCATCGAAATCACCGCCGCCGAACACCCCGATCCCAACATCGAAAAATACCCCGCCGAATTCATCCTCGATTTAGGCAAATGCGTGTACTGCGGTTTCTGCGTCGAGGTCTGCCCCGAAGACGCCATCCGCATGGACACCGGAAAACTTAACATCGCCGAATATTCCCGCGAAGCTATGATTTATGATAAGAAGCGGTTGATGGAAGAGTAGCATATATTTCTTTGGCCGTAGTAATTGACAACCGCAGCCTAGAAGCCTCCGAGTCCTAATTTAACGATATCAGATAAAATGGCAAATTCCAATTTAACATTAGGTGATTTTAAATTTTCTTCAACAAAGATTAACGTTGAAAAAATAAAAAGATTTCAATCCGAAAGCCCATTCATATCATTAGGTGTGGAATTGCTTAAGGAAGTAGGTAAAATTTCTACAATAATTTCAAATACTTTCATGCTAGATGAAAATAACAATCCGAGAAAGTTTAAAAGGAATGAGGCGATACTTAATGGGTTAATGGTCCGAATGACTAAATTGCAAATTGGTTTACTTGATCAAGCGTGCCAAGACCGTAGAGAATTGGCTGAGATCTTTTTGCGTTGTTTAGCGGAAACTTTCATTAATTTAAAATATTTATTAAGCAATAAAACAGATAAAGTATTTGAGGATTACATAGAGTATTCTCTGAGGGAAGAGAAACGGTTGTTCATTAAGGTAAATAATAATATTTCTGAACGAGGATATTCATTGCCAATTGAAGATCGGATCAAAAAATCTATTGAGAAAGCTTTTAAATCATCTTCTTTCACCTTTGAACAGGTAAATGCAAACAGTTGGAAGCCATGGGGAGAAAAGATTTTTGAGCGAGCTAAGAAAGTCAGGATGGAAGAGATATATTTTGGACTTTTTAGTATGCCTAGCCATTCTGTTCATGGAAATTGGCAAGACTTAATTAGTCATCATCTTGAATATGACGATAAGGTTGGCGATTTTTTTCCAAATTCAAATTGGAGTCATATTAGACCACAACTGCTATACTCTCCCACGTTGATTTCTACGGATATTAATAAACTTTATTTAGAAAAAATGATGCCTGAATGTCCAGACAGAAAGAAACTTATTTTATTACTTGATGACATTCAAAAACGGGTGCTACTTGTTGATAAATTACATGAAGAATATCTGCAAAATAATTAGTTAGGCTGTTAAATGGTACCAGTTACCTCCACCATCGAATTCCAAATGAGCCTGTTGCTGTTTGTGTCGCTCGCCGGGTATTTGTTGGCTGTGCGGATCAATCAGTCGGCGGTGATCGGGCAGATTCTCGTTGGGCTTTTGATTGGGCCGAGTTTTTTGGGGCTGATCACCTACACAAGTTTTGTGCAGAGTGTGGCACAGTTGGGCGCCATCATTTTGCTTTTTGTGATTGGGCTGGAGTTCAAATTAAAAGACATCTTTAGCTTTCGTTACGGCCTGATCGCCGCAGCGGGAGTCATTGTTCCGTGGATCGGTGGATTCTTAACCGCCAAAGCCTTTGGCTACAATTTTCAGAGCGCCATTTTCACAGGCACGGCACTTACCGCAACCAGCATTGCCATCACCGCCAATGTCCTTAAGGAAATGGGCAAGCTGCACACCGAGGCTGCCAAAGCAATCATTGGCGCTGCTGTCATCGATGATGTTTTAGGTCTTTTGGCGCTTTCCTTATCGAAACAAATCGTCGACGGATCGCTCTCTTTTTCCAGCGTTATTGTGCCGATCATAAACGCCGTGTTGTTTCTCACGGCGGGTATTTATATCGGGCGCAGATTTTTAAGCCGGGCCATCGAGCGCATTGATCAGACACCTATTTCTCAAAAATATCCGGAATTTATTTTTATCTTCGTGATGTCGATTGCCTTTTTTTACGCGATGGGTGCCGAGATACTTCATTTGTCGGCGATTGTGGGCGCGTTCATTGCTGGGATTTCTTTGGCAGGAACGGTTGCGCGCCGCAGCAAGGATTACAGGCAAGGCGCCGAATACCTGAACATTATTTTTGCGTCGATATTTTTTGTTTCACTCGGCATCCTCGTTGATATCCACATCGTGACGCCGGCTGTGCTGTGGTTTTTTATTGTGCTGACGGTTGTGGCCATTGGGACGAAAGTGGCGGGCTGTTTTCTTTCGGCCAGATGGCAGGGATTCTCGAATAAAGATGCGGCGATGATCGGATTCGGTATGTCCCCACGAGGAGAAGTAGCGATGATCGTCGGGCTGATCGGTTTAAATCAGAATCTGATCACGCAAGAAATTTATGCGGCGATTATTTTTATGAGCCTGATCACAACCGTCGTGACGCCGATTGTGCTGCGCAATTGGTTGTATAAATAAAAATGGTTCGGCACAAATTTGGCTTCCAATACTTCAAAAATGTTGGAGCGGGGTTTGCCATAGGGGGTGCCAGGCATGTTATGAAATTAGTCGACTTGATCGTCTCCAAAACAAAAGGGAAAATTGTAATTACAAGTGCGACAAATAAATAAGAAGGCTCCAGAGATCTTTTGAAAAGACTGTTACTTTGTAAGTTGAGAAGAAGTAAAGAACAGGAGATCTATGAAGCGAAAGGATTGTAACACCAAGAGCAAGAAGTAGGTGCATATAACTGAAAGAGAGCGGTACAAGATCGAAGGATTCCTTGAGAGTAAAATGGGAGTGGATAAGATTGCCGCAATTTTAGGGCGAGACCGGTCAACGATATATCATGAAAAGAAACGAGGAAGGGTTCGCCGGTTGGGTTACGATTTTATCGAGAAAGAGGTGTATCGGGCGAATGTGGGGCAGGCAGATTATGAAAAGCAAGGGCGGAATAAGGAGCGTTCGTTAAAGATAGGCAAAGATAAAGAGTTGGAAGCGTATATTCGGGTTAAACTGATCAAAGAGCATTTTTCACCAGATGCCATTATTGGGCAGATCAAAGCCGAGGGGTTGGAGTTTGAAGGCATGATAACAACGAAGACTCTTTATAATTATATAGATGCGGGAGTTTTTGTTGGGATAAGCAATAAAAATTTGTGGCAGAAAAGGAATAAGAAAAAGCGCGGATACAAGACGGTGTCGCGGGTAAACACGAAGAATAAGGATTGTCGGAGTATCGAAGATCGGCCTAAGAAAATAGATAATCGTGTTGAGTATGGTCATTGGGAGGGCGACACGGTAAAAGGGCCGATGGGCACGAAAGTGAGTTTATTTACGTTGACGGGAAGAAAGACCCGTGAAGAAATCATCATTAAGATCTGCGAGGGTACGCAGGAGGCTATTAGAGAGTCAATCGACGGGCTGGAGATTAAGTATGGGGCTGGATTTAAGGCCAAGTTCAAGTCGGTCACGTTTGATAATGGTGTTGAATTTTTAGGATGGAAGTCTTTAGAAATAAGCATACTAAAATCTGAAGAACGTAGAACCATGATATACTTTGCGCATTCATATAGTTCATGGGAGCGTGGCACGAATGAGAATCAGAACCGAATGATCAGACGTTTTGTTCCAAAGGGAGTGAATATAGCAGGATTTAGCAACGAAGATATCCAAGAGATTGAGGATTGGATGAACAATTACCCCAGGAAAATCCTGGGATACAGGACGGCCAATCAAATGGCTAAAGAATGCTTACAAAGCGATAGTTTTGGGAAAAGATCTAAAGTTGTCGCACTATGAGTTACAATTCGCGTCTCCAAAACAAAAGGTTGTTTTTTTTTAATATATATGTTATTTCTTTAAAGTCATGCAACCCCTCTTAGAGCAAATAAAAAATCCTAATTATTCAAATTCCCGATTTGTTGCAGAAGTCAGCCTTGATGAAAAAATATATGATGAATATTCTCGGCTGAAGTCTTCGCAAAAGAATGCTTTTCGATTAACTAAAATTCCCAAAAAAGATAAAGATAATGAGCAAAAATATGTCTTAACAATTTCAATCCCAGGATTTGAGGACTTTGATAAAGTAAGTGAAGATTTTAATTTAATTTCGGATTTTTTTCAGAAAGTTTTAACCACTAAGGTAGTATTTTTAATAAGGATTCTCCTTCATTTTTCAACAGAAACCTATAAGTCAGACCCTGAATTACCGGTGGTGTTAGAGGAGAGAAGAGCACAGTTTGGAAAAATTATTTTAAGCGGCGTGAGAGTAACTTTTCCGGACTTTAAAGACTTTGAATCTATAATACTTGATGTTCAGAATTGCGATCACTGTAAGACGCAAGCCTTGTCCTTGCAGGTTTTTTGTGAAATTGAAGACGCATACTCTATCCAGTTTATTACAAATGTAATAAAAAAGGCAATTGAGTTTTCTAGAAGTTTTGTTAAAGAGCGAGATAATGGAAAAAAGTGAACTAGAGAAATTAGTAAAATTTGATTATTGGGACGAGGAAGATCCTGACCAAGACGTTTTTATTTATTGTCATGGCCGACTACGACATGATACCAAGAAGAATGTACTTAAATCCTATTTACAAAAAATTCAAGAAAAACTTGTTCATTATGAGGCTGAGGAGGAGATACCAAGAAAATTAAAATTATATTACGAATTGCAGCTTGAAAAAGCCAATATTTTAGCAACAGGTATAAAGAAATTGGAACAAGCCCCTGCCTTAGTAATAAGAGATCCTGAAGTAGATGCAGAAGGCAATTATTATGCCAGCGACGATATATAGGATTCAAAATTTTCTCGCCACCCCATCTTCGAGTATTTATCCAGATTTTTTCTTCATTGATACAAGTTTTCTAATTAATTCTCTTCTCCCCGTTCTTCTTCCTGGAATCCCAACCACAAAAAATAAGCAGTGCGGAGATTTCTTACAAGTTCTTGAGGCAAAGGCAAAGAAGAATGAGGTTGCTTTATATACTTGTGATAACGTAATTAATGAGTTTTTTAATTATATTTTAAAAAAGAGTGTGGAACAAAATGATTTGTCTAATCCACCTTTAAATTCACATCAAACTTTATATCAGACCAATAAAAGATCTCCGATTGTACAGATTTTTAAAGATCATCCAGACTTAGTTACAAAATATTATCCAGTCATCGAATATTATTATCGTTACTTGTTAAGTATTCCTCTTGCAATCCTAGATCATGATCTGTTGAAGAGTTCAGGGCTAGGGATAACGGATAAGATGTCAGAATTGATAAGAGATTTTCAAATTATGCCGGCGGATGCTTTAAATATTGCAACTGCATGGAAGGTCGGGATTAAAGACATTTTAGCTATCGATTTTGATTATCATCGAGTTGATGGAATAAATATTTATACTTCATTAGGGAAGCAAATCAAAATTTGCCGTTGCCCTTAATAGGCGTTTCGCTCTCATAACCTGAAGGTCAGGGGTTCAAATCCCCTCCCCGCAACCATAAGAAAACCCAGTTTCCGACGAGGAATCTGGGTTTTTCTTTACCTTCCGTAAACTTCCAATTACTACCAATTTTGATGAATTTAGTCCATTTTTGACCTATAGTTGGCACAAATCCGGCACATGTTTTTGGTGGAGGGAGTTAAAATTTTAGAAGTTGAGGGATTGTAATGCCAATGGCCTTGGCTAGCTTATTGAGTGTGATCAAGCTTGGACAGGTAGGATTCTTAGATTAATCTTGGAAATTTAGTAATTTTTATTGCATAAATATGTAATGATTATTACAATAATTCTTATGAGTTGGATCGTATTCTCTTATTCCCTCCCCTCACATCTAGGCTCAAGTCGCCGTGTCGCCATTTGGCGCCGCCTTAAGCGATTAGGGGCGATTACTTTTAATTCCGGTGTCTACGTCCTTCCTAATAAAGAGGATTGTTTGGAGTCTTTTCAATGGTTAGCTCAAGAAGTGCAGGAAGCTAAAGGCGATAGTGTGGTCATGAAGGTGGAGAAATTTGAAGGTTTATCTGACAACGAAGTGATGGAAGAATTTAGGAAAGCATGTAGGGAAGATTACAAAGAACTCAATGAGCGACTGCTTAAATTAGAGAAGGAGCTGAGCACAAAAAAATCCAAGCAAATTAAAGACAGATTAAGGAGCTTGGAGAATCAATTTTTAGAAATAGCTAAGGTCGATTTCTTCCAGTCTCCTTATGGAAAGGAAACCATGAATTGGATAAAAAAAATTAAGCATAAAATCGATTCTGTTCCCTCAACTGCCCCAGGCCTGCCGAGTTTTCCCATTGAGGACTATAAAAATAAAAAGTGGGTCACCCGTCCATGTCCGCATGTGGATCGTCTTAGTAGCATATGGTTGATTCGTAAATTTATTAATAAAAATGCGAAGATTCGTTATGCGGATAATCCCCTGCCAGATGAAGTTCCTTTTGATATGAAGGGAGTCATATTTGGCCACCATCAAAATCTATGCACATTTGAAACTTTTTTAACGATTTTCAATTTACAGGGTTCGAATCTTAAAATTATAGGGGAGATTATTCATGAAATTGATTTAAGGGATGGAAAATTTTTTCATCCTCAAACCGAAGGAATCGCGACGATCTTAGATGGATGGCGTCAAGCCGGACTGTCTAATGAGGAATTGGAATCCCACGGCATTGTTTTATTCGAAGGACTATTTTCGGCCTTGAGTCGTGATATGCAGGCCACTTCTTTAAAGGATACGAAATCTTCAACCAAGAAAAAATGAGGAGATACCATGCGAAAGCGGATTTTAATATTAACTATATTAGGTTTGTCTTCCTGGGTGATGTTGTCGGCGAATTCAACATATGCCAAAGGGGAATCAAGAAATAAAATTTTACCCAATCAGCAAGCCTTATTTGAAAAGCTCGAAGAGCTAACAGGAGCCAAAGGAAAATTCAATGAAAAGGAGAATGTTTTTAAGGTGAGTTTTCCTCGATCGGATATCGATGTTATATCATCTGGCGTTAAAATCACACCGCCGATGGGATTGACGGTGTGGGCGGCCTTTAAGTTAATGGGAAACCACACGATGGTCATGGGGGATATGGTACTGCTGGAAGATCAGGTGAATCTCGTCATGAATGTTGCTTTAGACAACGGTTTAGAAGTGACCGCTTTACACAATCATTTCTTTTGGGATTCGCCTAAAGTAATGTTTATGCACATCGGTGGGATGGGTGATCCAGAGACTCTCGCTGGAGCCGTTGGCAAAGTGTTCACTAAAATTAAAGAGACAAGCGGAGGCAAGGGAGAAAAACCCTTCTTCGAGATTGATCCATCTAGGACGACGCTTGATCCCAAAAAGATAGAAGCGATTTTAGGAGTGACAGGGGATCTGAAAGACGGCGTTTACAAAGTGACAATTGGTAGGGCAACAACCATGCATGGACAAGAGATGGGAAATACAATGGGTGTTAATACTTGGGCTGCCTTTATCGGCAGTGATGATAAGGCTGTTGTCGATGGAGATTTTGCTATGCTTGAATCGGAATTACAATCCGTTTTAAAAACTTTACGTAGTGCTGGGATTAATATCGTCGCCATCCATAATCATATGACGATGGAAAATCCCCGGATTATTTTTCTTCATTACTGGGGGATCGGGACAACAACAGATCTATCCAAAGGATTAAAGAGGGCGCTTGACTCACAGAAATAAAGAGGTGGGGAAAATATAAGGGATAAAGACAAAAGCAGGTATCAAGCATTAATTAACCGAAATCTCTTAAAAATTCTAAGAGAAAAAACGAAAGGAGTGTCCATGAAACGGAAAATGATTTTAATAACGTCATTAGCTTCGGCATTGTTGTTTGTAGGAGCGATTATTTCCTTTGCTCAACCCAAAGGTGACACGGTTACAGTTAAAGGTGAGGTGATTGATCTATGGTGTTATTTAGAAGGTGGTGATCATGGCGCAGAACATAAGATGTGCGCTATCAATTGTGCGAAAGCAGGAAATCCTATCGGAATTCTAACCGAGGCAGGTGAAATTTACGTAATGATGGGAATGGAAGATCATCAGCCCGGGCGTGATGTTTTGTTGGGAAAAATGGCTGAGGTCGTTACTGTTCAAGGAACTTTAGTGAAAAAGGGCGGGACACAAGCCATATACGTTTCATCAGTAAAATAATTTCGATATATTCATTTCATTTCTTGTTTGCACGATTTCCTCAAAGGAGGTTTTCAATGGAGAGGTTCGTTTATATTCTCACGGTTACTTTCAGTATCATGTCCTTTTTTTCTGGAACGAGTTTTGCTGATAAAGTGACTATCAATTTTGACAAAATTTCTGTGGGGCAACTTCCAGATGGATGGGGCGGAGGTGTGACCGGGCAAGGAACGCCCAAGTGGTCGGTGGAAGCCGACACGACTGCTCCGAGTCAGCCAAACGTACTGAAGCAATCGGGTAACGGCACATTCCCTTGGTGCGTTAAAAAAGATGTTTCGCTGAAAGATGGGTATGTCGAGGTCAAGTTTAAGCCGATCTCAGGTGGCGAAGACCAAGCGGGCGGTATCGTTTGGCGCTGGCAGGACGGTGACAACTATTACGTCACGCGTGCCAACGCGCTGGAGGACAATGTGACGATCTATCACACAGTCAAGGGCAGTCGCCGCGCGTTCAAGAACGTCAATATGAAAGTCGCTCCCAATCAATGGCACACATTGCGGGTGGATTTTGTGGGCAACCAGTTCAAAGTTACCTTTGACGGTAAAGTCGCCATCGAAGCTACTGATGACACGTTCAAAGAATCCGGCGCCGTCGGCGTTTGGACAAAGGCTGACAGCGTAACATTGTTTGATGATTTCAGCTTTGGAGGAAATTAAGTCAACGATAGGGAGTGGAAGATGCCGAAGAAATATTTGAAGTTAGCAGTCTTTTTAATGATCGCGAGTACTTTTTTCTCAGTAGGCATAACCCATGCTTGGGCGAATGAAGTTGTGGTCTACGTTAGCGAAGACCAGGTTTTCTCTGAACCAATATTAAAAGATTTTGAAAAGGAAACAGGAATCAAAGCTAAAGCTGTTTATGATACCGAAGAAGCAAAAGGTACCGGTGTGATGAACCGGCTGATTACCGAAAAAAATAATCCACAGGCGGATGTTTATTGGGCTAATGAACCGATTCGTGCTGTTGTATTAAAGCAGTCCGGTATAACGATGTCTTATGCATCGCCAAATTCCAAAGATATTCCGGGAAATTTTAAAGATGCTGAAGGATATTGGACGGCCTTTTCCGCCAGAGCCAGAGTTTTCGTCGTCAATAAGAAATCATCCGGGCGGCCTTCATCCATATTAGCCTACACCGAACCCCAATGGAATGGAAAATCAGTTATCGCTAATCCGCTTTTTGGAACAACGACATCCGAAGTCGCCGCGCTTTTTACCGTTTGGAGTGATGAGCAGGCTAAAACATTTATGGCAGAGATGAAAAAGAACGGCACGAAGATTTCCACAAACAATGGCGAAAGCACGGATTTGGTGGCATCGGGAGAATTCGATTTTAGTTTGGTTGATAGCGATGATGCCATCAACAATATCAGACAGGGAAAACCGATTGAGATGGTATTTCCCGACCAGAAGGAGAAAGAGATCGGTTGTTTGTTAGTTCCCAATGCGGCCGTTATCATAAAAAATGCCCGGCATATCGAAAATGCTAAAAAGTTAGTGGATTATCTGCTTTCGAAGGAAACCGAACGAAAATTAGCTTTTGCTGACTGCGCCCAAATTCCTTTGCATCCCGGTGTGGAAACTCCTCCTGACGTTCCAAAAATAGAAAATATTAAAGTTATGAAAATCGATTACACAAAAGTTGCCCAGAAACTTCAGGAGATTCAACCCTATTTGAAGGAGTGGGCAGGTTATTGATGAGCAGGCGTTTTACACTTTTTCTTTTTGTGATCATATTCGCCGTCATCGGTTTATTACCGATATTGCAAATGTTTATTAATAGCGTTGTGGTGGATAACCATATAAGCTTTGTGAATTACCAGATGTTTTTGTCATCAAGCCGTGTGTGGATTCTGCTTAAAAACAGTCTCACCTTATCGTTATTAACCACGATCCTTGCCACAGCCGTCGGCGCGCCGCTCGGGTTACTCTTCGGAAAAACTAATCTTCCCTTGAATAATTTTCTAGTTTTTCTTTTTATGCTTCCCTTATTATTGCCGCCCTATATTACAGCCGTCGCTTGGTTCGCGATCTTGGGAAGGGGAGGTATTTTATCCGGCGTATTGGGGGCCAGTGTAACAGAAAAAACATCTTCTTTTCTTTTTGGCCTGCCCGGGTGTGTGCTTGTTCTTTTTACAACATTGATGCCTATCGTGATGTTGTTGACAATTACTTACGTAAAAACAATTAGCCTTCATCTGGAAGAAGCAGCAAGGCTTGTTACCCGTTGGAGAACAGTGGCAAGAGGCATCATCATCCCCATGATACTTCCAGGAATTTTATTATCTTCGATTTTAGTTTTTCTCTTGGCGCTCGGTGAAGTTAGCGTTCCCATGTTTTTGCGCTATGACGTTTTCCCGGTGGAAAGTTTTACCCAATTTTCGGCTTTTTATAACTATAGTACCGGCACGGCGTTTGTTATTCCTTTAATCCTCATCACATTCTTCGTTCTTTTGGGGGAGAGAAGATTTTTACGCGACAAAACCTATCAACTCAAAACCACCGATAGTGGCGAAGAAACTCTTTTGGTAAAACTTGGGAATACAAAATGGTTGCTGTTTACTGTTGTCAGCATTTTTTGTTTTGCATTAGTTATTATGCCCATCACGGCACTTGTTATACAATCCGCTTCTGTATCGACATATCTTAAAGCGCTCGAAAGATCATACGATAGTTTATTGCGAAGCATTTGTTATGCTGGTATCGGTGCTACGATTTTAACGGTGTTTGGTTATTTTTTGGGGTACTTGATACATAAAAAGACATTTTCACTTTGGCGTGCCGTTGATTCCTTTACCATTTTTTTATTTGCTTTGCCAAGTACGGTTATTGGTATCGGTCTTGCCCACTTATGGAATAGACCGGCAACAAATTTTATATATGGAACGGCAGCCATTATCATTTTTGGATATATCGCTCAATACACGGCTCTTGCCAGCCGAATCACCATATCAACCTTCGCCCAAATTCCACCATCTATGGAAGAGTCAGCCCAGATGGCTGGTGCTGGCTGGTTTCGACGGATGTTTTTGATCATTGCTCCTCTTGCAAAGCGCGGGCTTGCCGTCGCTTGGCTAGTCAGTTATATCTTCTGCCTGAAGGATACTGGAATCTCCATGATTGTTTATCCGCCCGGGCAGGATACATTTCCTGTCCGTACCTTTACGCTGATGGCAAACAGTCCGACGCATTTTATCGCTGCCTTGTGCGTCATCATGATCCTAATTACATTATTGCCGATGGGTGTATTGGGATTTTTGTATCGAGTCAAAGGATTGTATAAATGAAGAATATTGAATTTAAAAATGTTTCAAAGTATTACAACTTGTATTCGGCGGTAAAAGATTTTTCGCTTGCAGTTGAGAAAGGTGAACGTCTGGCTATTCTTGGTCATTCGGGCAGCGGAAAAACAACGGTTTTGCGATTGTTAGCTGGATTTATTGCGCCGGATTCAGGCACTATTTTAATTGATGACAAAGTTGTCGCTTCCGACGGCAGAATTATTAAAGAACCGGAAATGCGAAATTTGGGGATGGTGTTTCAAGACCTCGCTCTTTGGCCGCACTTAACGGTCAAAGGAAATATGGAATTTGGTTTAAAAGCGAGGGGGATCCCAGCAGAGGAAAGAGAGAAACGCATTAATGATATTTTGCAGATGACTCAGATGGAGAAATATATTCATGTTAAGCCAGCAGAATTGTCAGGCGGCCAGCAGCAGCGTGTCGCTTTTGCCAGAGCATTAGTTCTTCATCCGGAGGCGTTGCTTATGGATGAGCCGCTTTCAAATCTTGATTTTGAACTCAACCTTCGACTCACAAAAGAAATTATTAATTTGCAAAAAAATATGGGATTTACGCTTCTCTACGTAACCCATAGTTTACAAGAGGCCTTTGCTATTGCAACAAGAGTGGTGGTGATGAAAGAGGGCATGGTAGTCCGGGAAGGAACAGTCAAAGAAGTGAAAAGTTACTTTAATGAAAAATTCGGACATGACATAGATAGGAGCGAGGCATGAAATTTTTCAAGAGATGTTTTTTAGCCACAGTGTTACTCATTACTTTTTTGGGATTAAATTCATGGGCGGCATTAACACCGGCTGAGTCGGATAAAATGAATGGTTATGATGCGCCGGGTTTCTCCGCAACTACCGTCAATGGAAAGACTGTTTCGTTGGAAGATTATAAAGGCCAGCCTATTCTATTAAATTTCTTCGCTAGCTGGTGTCCGCCATGTCGTCAGGAAATTGGCGAACTTCTGAGAATTGATGAGAAGTATGCTTCTTCTGGATTAGCCATTATTGGCGCGGCGACAGACTCCAAATTGATTACGGATACGCCACCAGATAAAGAGAAAAGCGATGTTACTATTCTTGTAAGCCGTTTAAAAATTCTTTATCCCGTTTTCATCGCCGATCAAAGTTTAGTCCAACGATATCAATTTATAGGAATTCCAACGATCATTTTCATCACAGCAGAGGGGAAGATCGCTAAAGTCTTTTATGGTTACCATAACATGGATCAGATTGAAAAGATTATCCAATCGTCATTATTAATGAGCCCAATTAAATGAATGTGCCCGGGGAATTACTTAACCCGTTTTACCAAATCTTCACCCATCCTCCGCACCAACTGCATCCAATCGTTATTCATTTCCCCATTGTTTTCTTAGAAGCTGAAGCGGTATTCCTTTTGCTATTTTTAACCAGAAAGAAACCCGATTATGACCGTTGGGCCTTAAACTTTCTTAGGTTAAGTTTCTGGTCTATGCTGATTGCTGTTGCCTTTGGATTTTATGATTGTGGACTTAATATGGGATTAGGCAATAAATTTTTATTGGGATTTCAGGATCGCATGGAAAATGTATTTCGTTTCGAGAGTTCCGTTACGGTTCATTTTTGGTTGGCCGTTTTGTTGTTTGGTCTTACTTTCGTCCGGCTTATTTGGCGAGAACTAAAAAAGAAAAAAATTTTTGAGGGTAATTCAGTTTATCTTTTTGGGGGATTAACATTGCTCAATCTCTGGTGTTTACTAGCGATGAGTTATGTTGGCGGGCTCATCAGTCATCAATAGGAAATAAATTAAATGAAAGATTTTCAAATTCCAACATACTCCCTGCGGCAATTGGTTTTGTATGCCTTAAAACTCGGGACTATCGGTTTCGGCGGGCCGGTGGCGCTCGTCGGTTATATGTATCGAGATTTAGTGGAGCAGAGGCAATGGATTTCCAGGGAGGATTATAAAGATGGATTGGCGTTGGCGCAGCTGGCTCCGGGGCCTTTGGCCGCACAATTATCCATTTATCTTGGATATGTTCATTATCGTATTTTAGGTGCTTCGTTGGTTGGTTTGGCGTTTATTCTGCCATCGTTTTTTATGGTCGTGATTTTGGGTTGGCTTTATAAATTGTATGGCGGCTTAAGTTGGATGCAGGCGATTTTCTATGGTGTTGGGGCAAGCATTATCGGTATTATCGCTATGAGTGCTTATAAATTGACAATTAAGACGATTGGCAAGAATCGGATTCTTTGGGGAATTTATCTTGTTTCCACCATCTACACGGCAATCACGGAAACCGAACAAGTTGTTCTGATTCTTCTAGGAGGAATGATTGTTTGGTTAAAAGAAAATCCACCCAAGAGTTTAAAATCTAAATCTGCAAAGTTGATGGAATTTTTTGCCATGCCTGTGGGGATTGGTTCAACAGTGATAGCATCGAATCAGGGAATTTTATGGAAGATTTTTGTTTTCTTCGCTAAGGCAGGCGCCTTTGTCTTTGGCAGCGGTTTGGCAATCGTTCCTTTTCTCTACGGCGGAGTGGTTAAAGAATATCATTGGTTGAGTGACCGGCAATTTCTCGATGCTGTTGCCGTTGCCATGATCACACCGGGTCCGGTTGTCATCACAGTCGGTTTTATTGGATTTCTGGTGAACGGATTTTCAGGAGCCTGTATAGCGGCTTTGGGAACTTTTCTTCCTTGTTATTTGTTTACAGTTATTCCTGCTCCTTATTTTAAGAAATACGGAAAAATTCCAGCCATTGCCTCTTTTGTCAATGGGGTGACGGCCGCCGCGATTGGCACAATTACTGGTGCCGTCTTTGTCTTGGGAAGAAAATCTATCACAGATTTTCCGACGGCTTTATTAGCTTTAATCACTATAGCCATTCTTATGAGAACAAAAAGAATTCCAGAACCGCTCATTATTTTTATATCGGCATTGATTGGATTATTATTGAAATTTAAGACTTAAGGTAAGGATCATTGGAGAGTTTTTATCAAGCAGGTTCGAACATCGTCCCGCCAGCGATCGCTTTTTGTTGTAGGATTAAAAATGATTTATAAAATATTCTCGTGCTAACACCGTGCTAACAAAACACGCCGCAAGAGGCTGAAATAGGCTGAACCAAGAGCAAACGTGATTTTACTGAACTGTAAACACCCCTGACGATTAGCAAACAATAGTAAACAGCATCGACATCGTCGAATTAGCTCATAACCTGCAGGTCGAAGGTTCTCCCAATTTCCTCAATAAATTTTAAAAAAAATAGGAATCCAGCAACTGTCTCATGGGTGGGTGAAATACATCCCTTTAACCGCCGCGATAGCGGCGTCGAGGAAGGGGCCTTGAAAGATTCCAATCCCGACGATCCCTGCGAGGGCGAGCCAGAGGATCAATCGCATGGGTAAGGAAACAGGAATAGGGGAACTGATGCGAGGATGGTCGACGTAGAGTCTTTTGACGACCATAAGATAGTAATACAATGAAATCACAATATTCACTGCCGCAACAAACGCCAGCCACACCAAACCGCTTTGTACCGTTGCCATCAGCAGTGTAAATTTCCCAAAAAATCCCACCAGCGGCGGAATGCCTGCCAACGACATGAGCGCGATCAAAAGCACGCCGGCTAAAAGACCGGAACGCTGAGAGAGTCCCGCGTAATCTTCAAGCTCATCACTTTTTGATGCAATAAAAAACAGGACAATGACTAAAAACGCTGCGAGATTCGTAAACAAATATCCTAAAAGATAAAAGTTGATCGCCGACGCTCCCAGCGCCGATCCCGCCGCCGCACCCATCAAAAGGTATCCCGCATGTCCAATGCTGGAATAACCGAATAATCTTTTGATATTCGTCTGAAACATCGCCGCCAGGTTTCCGTAGCACATAGTCACGGCGGAAAGACCTGCCAGCACTAAATGCCATTGGCCATGCCAGGAAGCAAAAATTCCAAAGAACAGACGGATAAGAATCACAAATCCGGCGGCCTTGGACCCGACGGACAAAAGCGCCGTCACCGGTGTTGGCGCTCCTTGATAAACATCCGGGACCCACATCTGGAATGGAAACGCAGCGATTTTAAAACCAACAGCCGAGAAAATAAGGACCAAGGCAAACAACATCATTGGGTTCATGGCACGGGTGTGGACATACCCTTGAATAATTTCAAAACGCGTCGAGTGCGTGGCGCCGTAGAGAAAACTGATACCGAAAAGCAAGAATCCCGACGCCAGAGCGCCTAAAATCAAATACTTCATTCCCGCTTCCAGGGAATGCTTGTCGCTTTTCAGGTAAGCGGTCATGACATACAGAGAAATGGTCAGGATTTCAATGGAGATAAACAAGAGGAGAAAATCAGCGCAAGATGCAATGAGACACATCCCAAGCAAGGCCAGCCACAATAAAAGATAAAATTCGTTTCTTCGGGCAGGCAAGGATTTAAAAAATTGCTGCGTCATGACAAAAATGAAAACCATCGCCAAGAGAAAAATTCCTTTAAAGAACCAAGACAACGAATCCACAATAAACATTCCGTCAAACGTTTCTCCGGCGAGATTGTGCTGGGTGAGCCAAAACCCGATCAAGGGTAAGAGAGCGACCAAGCTTAAAATTCCGATCCAATCCTTCTTGGCCTTTTGGGGCAGCAAAATATCAATCACAACCAGCAAGACGATGGCTGCCGTGATAAGCAATTCCAATGAAATTAAGTTCCAGTGAATGATGGGAAACATAGTGTTCTTTTTAAGGAGTCCTCGCTACAATCGTTTTTGTTCCTGATTCAATGTTTTTCAAAATCAACGATGGCCAGCATCCGACGACGATTAAGGCGGCCAGTAATAGAATAAAGGGAAGTTTCTGTAACGGCGTTTGGGCATCGGTCAATTTCGCCCAACGGGGATTCAGAGGCCCTTGAAAACCTAGACGGATCGTTTTAAGCATATAAACAGCCGTGATCACGATGCCTAAGACGGCCAACACGGTCTGCCAGCGATAATGATCCCATGCGCCGAGGAGAACCATGATCTCGGCGACAAAATTTGCAAATCCGGGGACACCCGCCGAGGCCAAGGCCGTCATGGCAAAACACGTCGCGATAAACGGCATGCATTTGGTAAGGCCGCCCAATTCATCTAAATTGCGAGTCTTCGTTTGATCTTCGATAGAACCTGTTAAAGCGAATGCGAGAGCCGCCATCACGCCATGAGCAAACATCAGTAAGACCACACCGCTCAAGCCAATGATATTCATACACGCAAGCCCGAGGAGAATATATCCCATGTGGCTGCAGCTGGAATATCCCAAAATATATTTTAGGTCGCGCTGCGTCAGTGCAATCAGGCCGCAGGTGAGAATATTCAAGACGGCCAGAATGGCGACGAGGGGCATCCAGGTGGCGGCCGCCTGGGGCATCAATTGAATCGCGAAACGAAGAATGGCATACGCGCCCAATTTTTTGAGAACGCCGGCGTGCAGCATACTGACCGATGTGGGGGCGCTCGCGTATCCGACGGGAGCCCAGGTATAAAAAGGCCAGAGGGTCAAGGTGATCCCGAAGCCGACGACAATGAGCGGGAAAATCCAGTTTTGTATTTCGACGGACAAAGGATGATTGGCTAAATGTTGTTGGGTCTGGATTAAATCAAACGTTCCCAAGCCGAGCGCATTATAAAGGGCTATTAAAGCAATAAGAGCAATGGAGGCGCCTGCCGTTAAATAAAGGGTCAATTTCATGGCGCCATACTCTTTGCGCCCGGATCCCCAAATAGCGATGAGCAGATAAGCAGGGACAGCTGCTATTTCGTGGAAGAAGTAGAAAAAGAAGATATCCAGGGAAAGAAAAGCTCCGTAGGTGCCGATGATCATCAAAAGAAAAAGGATGTAATATTCTTTGACACGCTCTTTGATGGTTTGGGTCACGAGAATGCCGGCAAAAGAACAGATTCCTAAAAGAAGGATGAGCACGGTATTAATTCCGTCGACGCCCACATGATAGGAAATTCCAAACGGCACGACCCACGGAATTTTTTCAATGAACTGAAACCCTCCAACGGTATGATTATAAGCGGCAAAAACCCAAGCGGATAAAAAAGCGGACAGCAGGACGGCCGCATTAGAAATCCTGCGGATCCAAGAAATTTGATTCGACGGAATCAGGAAAAGGACCAGCACCGCCGCCGTCGGCAATAAAAGAATCCAAGAAAGCAAATGGGAAATCATAGTCTAGTTACCATTACAAAAAAGAGATAAACAACCCCAAGAACAAAAACCAAGGCATAGAATTGAACCAAACCGGTTTGCAGGCGGCGAAGAACATTCCCGCTCGCTTTCGCTATGTCGGTTAGTCCATGAACGCCGAAGCGGACAATGAAAATTTCTTCGACCCAGAAGAGAACCATTGCAAAGCCTTGCTGCACGCGGTCCACATACCAACCATAGACCGTATCAAAATAATATTTATTTTTTAAAATAGGATAGATAATCCCAAGTTTTGTTCCCAATGGATCAAGGGCTGGGCGTTTACTATAAATTATATATGAGACGGCCAGCCCCAAAATCGCAACAACCGAAGAAATCAAAGCCACCGAAATATTGAGCGACGGATGTTCCGCTCTCGGATATAAGAAATGAGGAATTCCCAAAAACCCTCCCGTGACGGACAAAACCGCTAAAAAGACGAGGGGAATGGTCATGACCGACGGAGATTCATGGACAGGGTGATCATGAGAAGAGGTGGAAGCCTTTCCCCAAAAAGCAATCCACAACAGCCGTCCCATATAAAAAGCGGTTAAGCCGCTGGTTAAAGTTGCGACCCAATACAGCAAGTTGTTATGTTCCGAGGCCAGGGCCAGAATTTCATCTTTACTCCAGAACCCGCTCAATGGAAAAATTCCGCACAGGGCCAGAGTTCCGATGAGAAAAGTTATTCCCGTGATCGGCATTTGTTTCAAAAGCCCCTGCATTTTCCAAATATTTTGTTCGTGATGAAGCGCATAAATCACGCTTCCAGCGGCGAGGAATAAAAGGGCTTTGAAAAAGGCATGCGTTGTTAAGTGATACATTCCCTGCAGAGGTCCGCCTAGACCTAAGGCCATCACCATCAAACCTAATTGGCTGAGCGTTGAGTAGGCAAGGATTCTTTTGATGTCATTCTCGACGATCGCAAGGGTTGCCGCCAAAAATGCCGTGATCGCGCCGGTATAAGCAATAACAGTAAGCACCGTTGTCAAGGGTTCAAAAATAAAGAACGTGCGGGCAAGAAGATAAATACCAGCCGCCACCATCGTCGCTGCATGAATCAACGCGCTCACGGGTGTAGGGCCCTCCATGGCGTCGGGTAACCAAACATGAAGTGGAACTTGGGCGGATTTCCCAATCACGCCGCAGAAAATCAGCAACCCCACCACAGTCAAGAGGTGAGGATCTAGGTGAGGAACGACCCGCGCTAAATCCGTAAAAAGAAAACTTCTAGCGTTTCCGACGCCGGAAATACTCCACAACAAAAGTATTCCGCATAAAAATCCGAAATCAGCAGCACGGTTGACTACAAAAGCTTTCACTCCGGCATCAGCCGCGGAGGGTTTTTCGTACCAGAAACCAATGAGGAGGTACGAACTTAATCCCACCAGCTCCCAAAAAATAAACAGCTGAATAAAGTTATTGGACAAAACAATTCCGATCATAGAAAAGGCGAAAAGGCTGAGGTAAGCGAAAAACCGCGGTATGCTCGGGTCTTCAGCCATATATCCTTGGGAATAGATAAAAATGGCGCTCCCCACACCGGTGACAACCAATAGCATCATGATCGCCAGCGGATTCACCAGGATTCCGAAGTCAATCGTCAGGGAATCAAGCTGGATCCAGGGAAGAGATTGTTGAAATTCGACGGGGGAATTCCCGCCTGCCGGCGAGGCAGGAGTCTGAAAAATTTGTCCGAAAAGCAAAACACAGCAGACAAAAGAGATGAATATTCCGGCGATGGCAATGAAGGCGCTAGTAGTTTTCGAGCGTAGGAAAAAAAGGGTAATGACGACGCAAGCAGCCAGCGGGGAGAACAAAGTGATCCAAGCAAAGAGAGGGTTTACCATTTCAGATCCTTTAATGCATCGGCTTGGATTGTGGAAAAATGGCGGTACATGAGTACGATAATCGCCAGCCCGATGGCCACCTCTGCGGCAGCGACGAGAATGACAAAAAATACGATCAATTGTCCGGTGTAATCGCCATTAAAGCGGGAGAAGGCGACAAAAGAAAGATTGGATGCAGCTAAAAGAAGTTCTAAAGAAAGAAGAATCTTAAGCACGTTGCGGCTCGTCGTTACCCCCGCAACGCCGATTGAAAAGAGAATGCCGCTTAAGAGAAGATAAACCCTAAGCCTGATCATGTCTTTAATGCTCCTTTGGCCAATGAAACAATTCCGAAAACCGCGATCAGCAAAAGAAGCGACGTTAATTCAAACGGAAGAAGATAATCTGTAAAAAGAATCTTGCCGATGATTTCAATCGTCCCGCGAATCGAAGAGGGTTCAATCGCTTGAGCCGCTAAGAAACTTTTGACGGCTAAAAAGAATTCCGTTAGAAATGTCAACCCCATAAGCCATCCCAGCGACCGAAAACGGCTTTGTTCAATCGTGGTGAATGTTGGGGCGTTAAGGTTTAAGCACATGACCACAAAGAGGAAAAAAACAAGGACCGCTCCCGCATAGACTAATAAAAGAATGATTCCAACAAAAAAGGCCTCCAAAAGCATAAAAAGAGAGGCCAGTGAGAAAATGACGACGACGAGTGCCAAAACATTATAAAGAGGATTTCGTGCAAGGACAACGGCAAGGCTTGCGAATATCAAGACAGTCGCAAAAAGATAGAAGAAAAAAGAAGACATGCTCATTCCGAAAATAGTGCTTTCATGATTTTTAAGGGATATTGTATATAGCTAATATAAAAATAAACTTGATATTGTCAAGAATATTATGCTATTGTTTCTCCTCAAAGAGATGCGTTGATCAAATGGATGTAGTATGGGCATAAAAAACTTCTCCGTCAACATGAAATTCTTTGTAAGCTTGATGCTATGTCTTTTGGGAGTGAATTATCTCTTGCTTTTGATACAGATTTGGCTGGATACAGGCATGACGGTTGACGGGATTCTGCGCGCGTATCGAAGTTTTGAGCCGGGAGAATTAGTTGAACACAGCGCCAAATATCTTTTTTGGTTTCTATGGACGTTTGGCGTGAGCGGGTTTTTATTTTTCAACACTTCTTATTTTGAAAAGATAAAACGGGTCTTTGCGATCCTGGTACCGCTGACCATTGCTTCCGACATCGCTTCGATGTGGTTGATTCGCTACTTTGATTGGTTCGCGTGGCAGCTGTTTGGTTCGGGATTTGTGCTGGCGGCGAGTTTTCTCGGCATGTTCTGTTTGATTCAATATGAATTGTGGAAACCCATGAGGAATTTATGAAACCAAAAGAGGCGAAATTTAAAAATAAAAAATTTAGTATTTCTCAATCCCAGGAGATCAAGATTCTGCGAACGATCGTCGATATCACCAGCTCCGAACTGGACTTGAACTGGATTTTAAAAGAAGTGGTGAAGATTGTGACCGATGTCACGAAAGCTGATTCGGTTTTTATTTATCTCTTTGATCATAAAAAAGAACATCTGGTTTTGATGGCTTCTAAAATTCCGCATGAAAAAGTTTTAGGAAAAATCAATCTGAAGACCGGAGAAGGAATCACCGGCTGGGTCGCCCGGGAAAACAAACCCGTCGCCATCAAAGCCAACGCCTACCAAGATCCGCGTTTTAAAAATTTTGATGTCCTGCCCGAGGACCGGTACGAAGCGTTCTTGTCGGTTCCGATTATTTACAAAGCCAACACCATCGGTGTTGTGAATGTCCAGCATAAAAAGCCGCACGATTACGCCGAGAATACGGTGAATCTGATTCAGACGATCGCCAAACAAGTCGGCGGCGTGATTGAGAACGCCCGGTTGTACGCTGAGACCAAACAAAAGGCCTCTCAATTCGACAGCCTGGTCAAGGTCAGTCAGTCGATTTCCTCCGAACATTACCTCGATGAAATTTTGAATTTGATTGTCGTGGTGACGGCGGAGATGTTGAATTCCAAAGTCTGTTCCGTCATGCTGCTGGATGACAAAGGAGAGGACTTGGTCATTAAAGCCACCCAAAGTTTAAGTAAAGAGTATAAGACCAAACCCAATGTCAAAGTCAACCGAAGCTTAAGCGGAGAGGTCATCAAAACCAAAAAGCCGTTGTCCGTCTATGATGTCCGTCAGGAAGACCGTTATGTTTACCGCGACCTGGCGATCAAAGAAGATTTGACCTCCATGCTTTCGGTGCCGATGATCGTCAAAGAAAAGGCCATCGGCATCATCAATGTGTACACCAAAACCCCGCACCATTTTATTAAGGAAGAAATTGATGTGCTGCAGATGGTCGCCAATCAAGCGGCTGTTGCCGTCGAGAACACCAAATTGATGGAAGAAGCTTTGAAAGCCAAAGAGGCGCTGGAAACCCGCAAGCTGATCGAGCGCGCCAAAGGGATTTTGATGCGCATGAACAATTTAAGTGAAGAGGCCGCCCACCGTTTGATCCACAAAAAAAGCATGGACTCCTGCCGCTCGATGAAAGAGATTTCTGAGTCGGTGATTTTGATGAATGAGATGAAGGTGTTCGAAGGAAGGTAAAGTATTTAAAAAAATTAATTTGTTTTAATAAATACTTCCGTGTATACTCGAACTGGATATTATTAGAAAAAGGGGGAGAGCATGGAACATTTAAACATCACATTTCCATCGGAATTGAAAGAACGTCTGGATAAAGAAGCTATCCGGGAAGAAACAAAACGCAGCACGTTGATTCAAAAAGCGGTACGAGTTTATTTGGCTTTGAAAGAACGCAAAACCAAAGAATCTTTGCTGCGCGAGGGATATGAGGCGATGGCGGCCGAAAGTAAAAAGATCATGGATGATTTTAAGCACCTTGACAGGGATTCTTTAAAATATGCCGATTAAGCGGGGAGACCTGTTTTGGGTTGATTTAGACCCTGTTAAAGGATCGGAACAATCTGGCCGCCGGCCCGTTCTTGTTCTTCAGAATGATATTGGCAATGCTTATGCTCCCACGACAATAGTCGCGCCTTTAACCACAAGTCAATTCGCTAAAGAGTATCCCACAAACGTTTGCCTTCTCAAGGGCACAGCCGGGTTAAAATCTGATTCCACGGTTATGCTCTCACAAATTCGCGTTATTGACAAAGTAAGGTTGGAGAAAAAGATCGGCCAGCTTTCGCAAAAATTCATGGATGAGGTCGACGAGGCCGTGAAGGCGAGTTTGGGATTGTAAGAGTAAATATAAGGATTTTGAAAAAGAATTTTAAAAAAAATTCTTGACACCCAAAGATATTCCACATATACTTTCGCTGTCTTTAAGTAACCATTGATGGTTAAGAAAAATTTTTGAAGGACACAGATGTCCGGTGAGCGCTGGTTTAGGTTTGGCCGGATTTTTTATTTTATAAATTTGATTGAAGGACAACGCAGTCCTCTTTAAAAGCCATGACGGCTTTCTGAAGAGGATTTTATTTTTTTCTGGAAAGGATTTTTATGAAACAAAAAATTGTGGTGATCGGAAACGGTATGGCGGGCGCCCGGGTGGTGGAAGAGATTTTAAAACGCGCGCCGGAACAATTTGAGATCGTGATGTTCGGGGCGGAGCGTTATGGAAATTATAACCGTATTCTTTTGAGCAATATTTTAAATCAAACGCAGGATCCGGCGGAAATATTTATCAATCCTTTATCCTGGTATCAGGAAAACAATATCAAACTTCATTCGGGGGTGAAGGCGCTCAGGATTGACCGGCACCTCAAGAAAGTTCTGGGTGTTAAGATTTCTGCAGAAACTCTCCCCTATGCCCAATCCTCGGCGGATGAAGCTTCGACCGTTTCTTTAGATATAGGAGAATTTTACGATCAGGTGATTATTGCCACTGGTTCACGTCCTTTTATTCCGCCCATTGAAGGAACAAATCTGCCTGGGGTTTTTTTATTTCGCACGATCGATGATTGTCACGAGATTGCTCAGTATGCCAAACAATGTAAGAAGGCCATCGTGATCGGTGGAGGATTGCTGGGGCTCGAGGCGGCCCGCGGGTTGATGACGCATGATGTGGAAGTTTCTATCGTCGAAGCCGCGCCGCAGTTGATGCCGGCGCAGTTGGATATGGAAGCGGCGCAGATTTTGAAACGCACGATGGAAGCCATGGGGCTGCGCGTTTTGACTGGGGCAATGACTGCAAAAATTATTGAGAACGAAGGAAAAGCGGCCGGGCTTTTATTTAAGGACAATACCGAACTTGCGGCGGACATGGTGGTCATCAGCGCCGGAATCCGTCCGATCACCGAGATTGCGACCGCTTCGGGGTTAAAGGTCAATAAGGGAATCGTTTGTGACGATCAGATGCGCACCAGCGATCCGGAGATTTTTGCCGTCGGAGAATGTGTCGAACATAACGGCCTTGTTTATGGCCTGGTTGATCCGATCTGGGATCAGGCCAAGGTCCTGGCCAATGTCATTACTCAAAAAAATGAACAGGACGCTTATCAAGGTTCCAAGATAGCCACGAAATTGAAAGTCATGGGAGTGGGGCTTGTGTCCATGGGAGAAAAAGAAACCAAAGAATCCAGCGACGAGATCATTGTGTTTCGCGACCCTAATCGGGGGATCTATAAAAAATTGATCGTGCGGCAGAATAAAGTTCACGGTGCCATCCTTTTAGGAGACACCGAAAATGCGGATCAACTGATGCAGCTATTTTTAAGAGACCGGGGACTTCCGCAAAATCGCGCGGAGGTGCTTTTTGGCAACCTTTCAGCATCGTCGCTGGTCAATGCCGCTGATTTACCGGAGAGCACCCAAATATGCAATTGTAATGGTGTCTGCAAAAAAGAAATCGTGGAGGCGATTACAACACATCAGTGTTTAAGTGTCGCTTCCGTCGGAGCCAGAACCAAGGCTGGCAAAGGCTGCGGATCTTGCCGCGGCATGATTGCTCAGATCATCGAAGCCACGGCGGGCCAAGTTTCGTATGATTCCAGTGAACACTATTATGTAGTCGGCGTTCCTTTAGAAAAATCGCAATTGACCAGAGAAATTAAAACTCGTGGCCTTAAATCCGTCAGCGCTGTGTTCGAACATTTAGCCGCAGGCAAGGAAGATCCCGACAGCAAAGCTGGGCTTGCTTCTCTTTTAAAAATTTTATGGCCCAAAGAATACGTCGATGAACGCGACGCGCGTTTTATCAACGACCGCGTCCACGCCAATATTCAAAAAGACGGTACGTTTTCGGTGGTGCCGCGCATTTATGGCGGGGTCACGACCCCCGAAGATCTGATGAAAATCGCCCAGGCCGCCCTTAAGTATAAAGTCAAGATGGTCAAAATCACCGGCGGGCAGAGGATTGATCTTTTGGGAATTAAGAAAGAAGATCTTCCTAAAATTTGGAAAGATCTCGACATGCCCAGTGGTCATGCCTACACCAAAGCCTTTCGCACGTGTAAGAGTTGTGTCGGCACGGATTTTTGCCGTTACGGGTTAGGAGATTCTATTTCTTTGGCCCAGAAGATTGAATATCGTTTTCAGGGGATCGAATCTCCGCACAAGATGAAGCTGGCCACCGCCGGGTGCCCGCGCAATTGCTCGGAAGCGTATGTCAAAGATATTGGAGCCGTGGCGGTGGGCGAGGACAAATGGGAAATTTACGTGGGCGGGGCCGCCGGAGGTACGGTGCGAAAAGGTGATCTCTTATATACAGCGACGGAGCATGAAGAAACCATTCGCATGATCGGACGATTTATTCAATACTACCGCGAGCACGCTAAATACTTGGAACGCACCTATGGATTTGTCGAGCGCATCGGCATTGATATTTTGAAAAGTATTTTGGTGCAGGATTCTTTGGGCATTTGCGCCGGGCTCGATGAGAAAATTCAGGAAGCCGTCGAGGCCTACCGCGATCCCTGGAAAGAAGCTGAAGTCCCGGCGTACGATCATCAGTTCGACGGCCCGCGGTTGATCGAAGTTTTACATGAGGCTAATAATAATGGTTAGAACTCCCCCCAACCCCCTCTTTATTAAAGAGGGGGAATGGGGGAGTCGGAAGGAGATCTTTCATGCAAACATCCGCTTTGATTAATTTAGGAAACGTCAGCGACATCCCGTTAGGCCAGGGGGCCTGTTTTATCGTCCATGATCAAGAGATTGCAGTGTTTCGTTCCCGCGACGGCTGTATTTTTGCCGTTGAGAATCGCTGCCCGCACCGCCAGGGGCCGCTCTGTGAGGGGATTGTCGGAGGCGGGAAAGTCATTTGTCCTTTGCACGGACACAAATTTGATTTAACAACCGGCAAAGGTAGCGATTCGCAGGAATGTATTAAAGTGTTTAAGGCGTGGGAAAAAGATCAAAACATTATGCTCGAGGAGGTGGTGTCATGACATCGAACAAAGCGGTTCGGATGAATTTATTGGATGTTCACAGTGTTCCCATGCAGACGTTTCATTTGACATGGCTGGCCTTCTTTTTGAGTTTTTTTGGATGGTTTGCGATTGCCCCGTTGATGCCTTTGATTCGTCAGGATTTAGGGCTGACCAAAGAGCAGATCGGCAATACCATCATTGCTTCAGTGGCGATCACCATTTTAGTGCGTTTGGTGATCGGATGGTTGTGCGACCGCATCGGCCCCCGTCGGGCTTATGCAGTTCTTTTAATTCTAGGGTCTTTGCCGGTGATGGGGATTGGTCTGGCGCACAACTACGAGAGTTTTCTTTTGTTTCGTTTAGCCATCGGTGCCATCGGTGCTTCGTTTGTGATTACGCAGTATCACACCTCGGTTATGTTTGCGCCCAATTGTGTGGGGACCGCCAATGCAACGGCAGCAGGCTGGGGCAATATGGGAGGCGGGGTGACGCAGATGGTGATGCCGCTTATTTTGACCGCTGTTTTAAGTTTAGGCGTGGATAAAGCCTTAGGCTGGCGGTTAAGCATGCTGCTGCCGGGGCTGGTTTTGTTTATCATGGGGTTTGTGTATTATCGATGGACTCAGGATTTTCCCGAAGGAAATATCGATGAATTGCGCCGCCTCGGTCTTGTGCCCGCACGATCTAAAGCCAAGGGATCTTTTCGCGAGGCCATGAAGGATTACCGGGTGTGGGTCTTGTGCGTGATTTACGGGGCCAGTTTCGGGGTGGAGTTGACGATCAATAATATCGCCGCGCTTTATTTCACGGATCAATTTCATCTTGCGCTGACTCAAGCGGGGCTGGTGGCGGGGATATTTGGTCTTATGAATATTTTTGCCCGCAGCTTGGGCGGATTTTTTTCCGACCGCTGTGCGCGCCACGGGGGATTAAAGGGGAGGGTTATTTTTTTGGGATCAACGCTTTTTGTCGGCGGGTTGATGTTAATGGTTTTTTCAAGAATGACAACACTACCGCTGGCGATTTTCACCATGATCACCTTTGCTTTGTTTATCAAAATGGCGAATGGGGCCACTTATTCGGTGGTGCCCTTCATCAATAAAAGGGCCTTGGGCGCGGTCGCCGGAATCATCGGCGCCGGCGGAAATGTCGGCGGGGTTCTATTCGGATTTCTTTTCCGCGAGCAATCGCTTAGTTATGCGATGGGGTTGTTTTATTTGGGATTTTTTGTGGCGGCAGCTTCCAGTTTAGCCTTTTTTGTCCGTTTTTCTGCCGCAGTGGAACAAGAAACGAAGAAAGCCTTTGATGCCGCCCAAACTCAAAAACTGGAAGCACAAGCTGTTTATTGACATTTGTACAACCAATGATAAGAAAAATAAGAAAGCAAAGGTCGAGATACTGACTACAACTAACATTGGTAAAGAAAAAGTCAGTAAACTCATTTCATGGAGGCCAAGGCATGCGTTACAAAAATTTATTGCTGTCGGGTTTTTTTGTATTCCTTGCTTTAGGGCCGCAAGCCTGGGCAGGTGATTTTTTAAATCAACATTTGCCGTCTTATTTGAAAGCGGATATTGAGTATCGCTATCGCCTGGAATATAAAAATAATTTTGATTTTGATAAAGGCAAGGACGATGCCGATGCCTATAACCTCTTCCGTACCAGGGTCAGCCTCAAGTATTCCCCCGTCAAGCCGGTCAGCTTTTTTATTCAAGGGCAGGATGCCAGGGTGAGCAATTTGAGCACCGGTACTAAAAGTCTCATGGAAAATTTATGGGACATTCGTCAGCTTTATGCCAAGTATGAAAATGAAGTTTTGCTGGAACCCATAGGTCTCAATAAATTAGCTTTTCAGGCCGGACGTCAGGAGTTTCTTTATGGAGCAGAGCGGTTAATCGGCGGGTTTAACTGGTCGAATGTGGCGCAAACCTTTGACGGGGGCAAAATAGGTTTCCATTTCTCGCCGTATCACATACAACTTGACATCTTCGCGGGTGATAAGACGGGCTTCAGAAATCCTCAGGAAAAAGAGGCCAATGATCTTTTTGATGCGTCCTCGAAAGACCGGGTGTATGCGTATTATGTGACGGCAAAAGCCTTTCATGAAACGCTGATCGAAAATTATCTCATTCACCGCACAACCTGGAAAAATATTTCTTTCGGTCCCAGCGGATCGGGGGAGGTGGATGATTATACCTTCGGCGGACGTCTTAAAAATAAATTACCATATAATTTTGATTATGAACTTGAGACCGCCGGCCAGTGGGGAAATTTTAACGATAAAGCGGTGCGCGCCATGATGGCCGTTGGTATTGTAGGGTATACGTTTGATCAGAAATGGCAGCCGCGCCTTGCGTTTGAATTTGATTATGCTTCAGGGGATTCCAATCCTTCCGATGGTAAACTCAAGACGTTCGATAATCTTTATCCCACGAATCATCCGCACTACGGGTATATGGATTTGATGAGCCTGCAAAATATTAATGATTACCGTTATACCGTGAGCGTTAAACCAAATAAGAAATTAAAATTACAAACAGACCTTCACTTGCTTTATTTGGATACGCCGAAAGATTCGCTGTATTCGGCAGCCCGTACCGTCACGCGCACCGCGCCGGCGGGAAGTTCGGGTGTCAGTGCCCATGTGGGCAACGAGGTTGACCTTACGGGTGATTATAAGTTTAATAATAATATCAATTTTGGGATCGGCTATTGCCATCTTTTTCCGGGCGGGTATCTTAAAGATACCGGCGCCAACAATGACGCGGATTTCTTTTATTTGCAGACGACGATTTCTTTATGAAAGAAATAATGGACAAACCTAATATCGATCGAGCCGACTTCACTGCGGCCGTCGAGCAGTTTACTTATTTGCACGAGACGCACCAAATCGATCTTGGGCAGAAAATTTATCGGGAACTGATCCCCCAAAAAACTCCCGGCCCGGGTCAGCAATACGCTTTTGAAGTGGATCTGGATAAATGCACGGGATGTAAGGCTTGTGTCAGTGCCTGTCACAACGAAAATGGTTTGGAGGAAGATGAAACCTGGCGCTCCGTCGGGTTTATTCAAGGAGGAACGAGCGCCAACCCGGTCATTCAGCACATCACGACCGCCTGCCATCATTGCGCTGAACCGGCCTGCATGACCGGCTGTCCGACGAAAGCTTATACCAAAGACGAAACAACCGGCATTGTGAAACATTTAGACGACCAATGCTTCGGCTGTCAATACTGCATTCTTAAATGTCCTTATGACGTTCCCAAATACAACAAGAAAAAAGGGATTGTTCATAAGTGCGATATGTGTATAGGCCGTTTAACGGCGGGGCAGCCGCCGGCGTGCGTGCGGGCCTGTCCCAACGGCGCGATCCGCATTGTGCTGGTGGAGACGAACGAGGTCAGAAAGAATCCCGAGGGGTTTGTCAATGTCCCGGATGCGCCGGCCTCCGATTATACGTACCCGACGACGAAATATCTGACCCAAAAACAATTCCCCCGCAATATGGTTTCGGCGGATTATCTAACCGTTTCCCCCGAACATTCTCATCCGCCTTTGGTCGTCATGCTGATTTTGACGCAGTTGTCCGTCGGAACTTTTGGAGCGCAGATCCTCTTGAAGAAATTGATGAGCGTGGAGCTGAATCATTTGTTGTTTCCTCTTCATGCATGGATCGCTCTCTTGGCCGGGCTGCTGGCATTGGCGGCGAGTGTTTTTCATCTGGGCCGTCCGTTGTACGCCTTTCGAGCGGTATTGGGATTAAAAACCTCGTGGCTGTCGCGGGAAATTTTGGCCTTTAGTGTGTTTGCTTCACTGGCCGTGATTTATGTCTTGGGACTTCGCTCGGAGATTATGAGCTACGCTGTTTTTTTAACGGGATTGATCGGGGTTTTGTGCTCGGTTATGGTGTATCGCGACACTCGTCGTCCTTTTTGGGATAACCATGGCACGACTTTCAAATTCTTAATCACGACAGCCCTGTTAGGTTTTGCAATGAGCCTGATGATTTCGATTATTTACACAAATATCATTCATTCTCCGGAAGTTTCTTTTTTAATGGATTCGTTCGGCCGCCTGTTTGTGATCTTGATCGCTGGATTATCCACCGTCAAGATGTTATGGGAGGCCATGATTTTTTATTTTTTGAAAAAAGACGACGGGAATTTTTTTAAAAAGACCGCTATTTTAATGGCGAGGCCTTTGAAAAAATATACCGTGGCGCGCTTTGCGGCTGGGATCTGCGGCGGGGTGATCCTTCCCTTGATGATATTCAATGTTGAGATCAATGGCCCTCGGGCGTCTCTATTCTTGGCGGGATTTAGTTTTGTCATGTTCGTTAGTTTACTCGTCGGAGAAATGCTGGAGCGCTATTTGTTTTTTCGTGCAGTTGTTTCCTTAAAAATGCCTGGAGGACAATTGAATTGAAGGATTTTTTAAAAAATTTGATTCATCAAAAAAATGGACCGCTGACCCGTGAACTGGAACTCGCCCCAAGTGAACTAGGATTAGGATACTTGCCTCAGCGCCTTCTTCCCCAAAACGTGATCCGGTCCATCTGCGGGTTTTGCTCGACGGGCTGCAGTTTGGATATTCACATTAAAGACCATCAGGCTGTGAATTTAACGCCGACCTTGAATTATCCGGTCAACCCCGGCACCGCTTGCCCGAAAGGGTGGGAGGCTTTGACGCCGCTGAAAGCTTCGGATCGCGCCACCACACCGCTTTTAAGAAACAAGGAAGGAAAATTGGAACCCGTGGATTGGCACACCGCTATGGAAAAATTTGTAAATCATTTTATGCGGATCAAACAAACCTATGGAAATGAAAGTATCGCGTTTTTAAGCACAGGGCAGATTCCGATGGAAGAAATGGCGTTCTTGGGATGTTTGACGAAATTTGGGATGGGATTTATTCACGGCGACAGCAACACGCGCCAGTGCATGGCCACATCCGCCGTGGCGTATAAACAATCCTTTGGGTTTGACGCGCCGCCCTACACGTATAAAGATTTGGAAGAATCCGACGTGCTGGTTTTCATCGGCGCAAACCCCTGCATTGCCCATCCGATCATGTGGGAGCGTGTGGAAAGAAATCCTCATGACCCACAGATCCTTGTGGTCGACCCGCGCAAGACAGAGACCGCGATGCGCGCGAGTAAACATTATGCCATTGAACCCAAATCGGATTTGGTTTTGTTGTACGGGCTGGCGCATATTTTGATTGAAGAGAAATGGATCAAAGAAGACTTTATTAGAAAAAGCACTTCTGATTTTGAAAATTTCAAAGCGCATGTGAAAGCGTATACTCCGGAAAAAGTCAGTGAGGCCACAGGGTTGTCTCGTCGGCAGATTTACGAATTTGCCTCGGCCATTCATTTAGGAAAAGCTGTTTCGTTTTGGTGGACCATGGGGGTGAACCAAAGTTATGAAGGCGTGCGCACGGCGCAGGCCATTATTAATTTGGCTTTAATGACGGAGAATATCGGCCGGCCCGGCACGGGCGCGAATTCGATCACGGGCCAATGCAACGCCATGGGTTCGCGGCTTTTTAGTAATACCACGACTCTTTTGGGAGGCCGGGATTTTTTAAACCCCGATCATCGTCGCAGAATTGCCCAGATTTTAGAAATTGATCCCGCGGTTATTCTTCAGCAAAACAGCTGGGCCTATGATCAGATCGTGGAAGGCATTGTGAGTAAAAAAATCAAAGGGCTTTGGGTCATCGCCACGAATCCGCTTCATTCGTGGATCAATCAAAATCAATTGAAAGATTATTTGAATAATCTGGAATTTTTAGTCGTGCAGGACATGTATTTCTCGACGGAAACGGCCCGGTCTGCCCATTTGATCCTGCCGGCCGCCGGCTGGGGAGAAAAAGAAGGAACGTTCATTAATTCCGAACGGCGCATTGGCGTGATCCGAAAGGCGAGTAAACCTCCGGGCGAGGCTTTGCCGGATTTTGATATTTTCAAAATGATCGCCCAATACTGGGGATGCGAACGGATGTTTTCCCGATGGTCAACGCCTGAGGCTGTTTTTCAAATTCTTAAAGAAATTTCCCGCAATCAACCCTGCGACATCACCGGAATCAAAGATTACGCCATGCTAGAACGCTGCGGCGGCATTCAATGGCCTTGCCCCGAAGGTTCTGTATTAAAAGAAAAGGAGCGGCGTCTTTTTGAGGATGGAAAATTTTTTCATTCCGACGGAAAAGCCAGGTTTTATTTTGAGATTGAACGGCCTTTGCCCGAGGTTCCGGACAAAAGTTATCCCTTTTTTCTTTTGACGGGCCGGGGCACATCTTCTCAATGGCACACGCAGACACGCACAGGCAAGTCCGCGATTTTAAGAAAAATGTATCCTCAAAACGCCTATGTGGAAATCAACGACGAGGATGCCCGCTCGCGGGGCATTGTCCACGGAGAGCAGGTCTATGTTTCCAGCTTACGCGGAAAAGTGCGCGTGCAAGCCTTTATCGTGACCACGCTCAAGCCGGGACAGATGTTCATGCCCATGCATTATGAGGAGACGAACCAGTTGACGCTCGGGACATTCGATCCTTATTCGCGTCAGCCTTCTTATAAAGCCTGTGCGGCGGATGTTTCGAGGTTTTTATGAAGGCAGGCCGCGTGGGGGGGTTCCGTCATTCTGAGGAGCGACAGCGACGAAGAATCCTATCCACCAATTTATCGATGAGATTCAATTGGATGAGATTCTTCGCTTCGCTCAGAATGACGAAACTAAATGACAAAAATGAACGAATCCATTCCACAAGTCGTGTCGATCAATATTTCCAAAGGCGGGGTTCCCAAATCGCCCGTCGATACGGCGCACATCAGCGCGGCAGGTTTGAAAGGCGACGGGCACAACCACGCCAAGCATTACAGCCCACTGCAGGCGGTTTGCATCCAGGATATCGAACAATTAAACGAATTAAGTCAAAACGGCTATCGCCTTTCACCTGGTCAAGCCGGAGAAAATTTAACGGTGAAAAATCTTCAGGTCAATATTCTGACGATCGGGACCGTGCTTCAATTTTCGGGAGGGGTTCTTCTTGAAATTTCCAAGGTGCGAAAACCTTGCTACGTGATGGATGCAATCGATCGGCGTTTGAAGCAAGATGCTCTTGGTCGGCATGGAATGTATGCGAAGGTTATTAAGGAAGGGACTCTGCAGGTTGGCGAAACCATTCAAGTGATGAATGAAACCAAAGAGGTTCTCATGAAAGAGAGTTATGTTTCAACTTGAAAAAATTCTTGACACATTTCAAGCTCAATTGTATACTCAATCCCGTTCCAAAGGCATTGAAGTCTTTGGAGAAAACATTTCTATCCCATAGGACTAAGAATTGAATTTGAGTAAAGTAAAATTACAGTTTCTTAAGTCCTTTGAGTATAAGCACAGGGCAATGACCGTCCTCTAAAAAACCAGCATTCTGGCTTGTAGAGGATTTTTTTATTTAAGGGGCCAAGCGCCCATTTTTTCCGGCGGGAAAAAATTTCCGTCTTAAGATACATATAGAGAAGAAGCAAGCAGAATTAATGGTTAACAAAACAACGTGAAGGGAGAACGCATATGAACACAGTGAATAGCGGAGACACAGCGTGGGTGCTGGCATCAGCAGCCTTAGTTATGTTGATGACCCCCGGGCTGGCGTTTTTCTACGGAGGAATGGTCAGACGTAAGAATGTGTTAGGGGTTTTGATGCAGTGTTTTACGGTCCTGTGTGTGGTGAGTTTACAATGGGTCCTTTTTGGTTATAGCCTGGCCTTTGGTTCAGGGAGTCCTTTTATCGGCGGACTGCAATGGGCCGGATTACACGGGGTGGGTTTTGAACCGAATGCCGATTATGCGGCGACCATTCCGCATCAGGCCTTTATGATTTTCCAGGCGATGTTCGCGGTCATTACGCCGGCATTAGTCATCGGGTCTTTTGCTGAGAGGATGAAATTTTCCGCGTTCCTTCTTTTTACTGTTTTGTGGGCAACGCTGGTATATGATCCCGTTTGTCATATGGTGTGGGCAGTTGACGGATTGGCGCATAAATGGGGGACCTTGGATTTTGCCGGCGGCACGGTTGTGCATATCAATGCCGGTATCGCGGGATTGGCGACAGCTCTTGTTTTAGGACGAAGAGTTGGTTATGAAAATAAGTCTATGCCGATTCATAATCTCCCGTTTACGGTTTTGGGTGCGGCTTTATTATGGTTTGGCTGGTTTGGTTTTAATGCCGGCAGCGCCTTAGCGGCCAACGGTCTGGCAACGAGCGCCTTTGTCGTCACGAACACAGCAACCGCGGCAGCAGGTTTAAGCTGGGCATTCATGGAATGGAAGTTCAACGGCAAACCAACGATGTTGGGGATGGCCAGCGGTGCGGTGGCGGGTTTGGTTGCCATTACCCCGGCGTCTGGATATGTGGATGTGACGGGTGCCATTGTGATTGGTCTTTTGGTCAGCGTTTTCTGTTTTATCGCGGTCAGCATCATCAAACCAAAATTTGGGTATGATGATTCGTTGGATGCCTTTGGTGTTCATTGCATCGGAGGGATGTGGGGCGCTTTAGCGACGGGCTTATTTGCTACAAAGGCCGTTAACTCCGGCGGTGGGGATGGATTGTTTTATGGGAACCCGGCCCAATTCTTGATTCAGGTAAAAGCGGTGATACTCACAACCGTTTATTCTTTTGTGATGACTTTTATCATTATCAAGATTATTGACGCCACGATGGGAGCGAGAGTCTCTCCAGAAGAAGAGGTTATGGGGTTGGACTTGACTCAGCATCACGAAAGAGCTTATACGGTTTTAGAATAATATCAAGGTAAGTTGTTCCCGAGGGGGATAACGAGGAGGAAATTATATGAAGCTTATCATTGCGATTATTCAGCCACATCGCTTAGAGGAAGTCAAAAAAGCGCTCTACGATGCGGATGTGAATTTAATAACAGTGAATGAAGTGCTGGGCCACGGCCGGCAAAGAGGCGTGGATGAATTTTATCGCGGCAGTAAAGAAACCGGAAATCTTTTGCGGAAAATCCGCTTGGAGATCGCGGTGAATGAAGAGTTTGTCGACCGCACGGTCAAGGCGATTATCAAAGGGGCGCGTACGGGAAAAATTGGCGACGGCAAAATCTTTATTTTAGATTTGCCGCGTTGTATCCGCATCCGAACCGGCGATGAAGGCCAGCCAGCGATTGGATAGCGATCAGAGCGATTCTTTGACTTAAGTTGTTGGAGTTATGGAAGTGGGCGCCCCGCCGTTTGGCGACGATTGATCGCCGGCGGGGCGCCCGTCGTTATTTATTCTCCAAAGAAAGAATTGACCGGCAAATAAAAGATTGATAAACTGGATTTCGTTTTTAAAGATTTGGGATAACAATCAGTATCAACACTTAAATCCATAAGGAGACATCCCTATGAGCGACATGACCGAAGCAAACAAAAGACAAGCCCTCAAAGATTTTGTGGGACAAAACATCTTCAGCCTGAAGGACCTCTTCAATGAGACGAAGGGTTCTGACAAAGGAGAGTCTATGTTAGAGTACTACGGCAAAAATGTTTTTAATTTAAAAGTAATGAAGAATTATCTCTCCGAGAAAGCGTATAAATCCTTAAGCACAACCATCAAAGAGGCGGGGCGTTTAGATCCGGCTATTGCCGACGAGGTCGCCGACGCCATGAAAACCTGGGCGGTTTCCAAAGGCGCCACACACTTTACCCATTGGTTTCAACCTTTAACCGGCACCACCGCCGAGAAACACGACGCTTTTATTTCTCCCGATAGCGAAGGTGGTGTTGTTTTACAGTTTTCCGGTAAGGAATTGACTCAAGGAGAACCGGATGCCTCGAGTTTTCCCTCCGGCGGGTTACGCGCGACCTTCGAAGCCCGCGGTTATACCGCATGGGATCCAACGAGCCCCGCGTTTATTAAAGAAGGACCGGAAGGCGCCACCCTCTGTATCCCGACGGTATTTTGCGGTTATCACGGAGAAGCGCTGGATAAAAAGACGCCGCTTCTGCGTTCCATGGCAGCCTTGTCTAAACAAGTTTGCCGTTTGGGAACGTTGTTTGGAATTGATGTCAAAGGAAAACGCGCTTACGCGACACTCGGTCCGGAACAAGAATATTTTTTAATCGATAAATCTTATTTCGATGCCCGTCTGGATTTAATTGAGACCGGCCGGACATTATTCGGCCTCAAGCCCGCCAAGCATCAGCAGCAGGAAGATCATTATTTTGGCGCGATTAAACCCCGGGTGATGGCCTTTATGGAAGATCTGGATCGCACCTTGTGGACGCTTGGAATTCCTTCCAAGACCCGTCACAACGAAGTTGCTCCCGCCCAATATGAAATTGCTCCGGTTTTTGAAGAACTTAATCTCGCCGTCGATCATAATATGATCGCGATGGAAGTGATGCGTCAAATCGCCGACAAACACGGCTTGGTGTGTTTGCTGCACGAAAAACCTTTTGCCGGCGTGAATGGTTCCGGTAAGCATAATAACTGGTCGATTGTCGGACCCGATGGGAAAAATTGGCTTTATCCCGGAAAAACTCCGCATGAGAACGCGAAATTTTTAACGGTTTTGTGCGCGGTCATTAAAGCGGTTGATTCTTACGCGGATTTACTGCGCGTTTCCGTTGCCACCGCCGGAAATGATCATCGCCTCGGCGCCAACGAAGCCCCGCCGGCGATTGTTTCCATCTTTTTAGGAGAACAGCTTTGTGACATCATTGAACAAATAGAAAAAGGAGAAGCCAAATCCTCCAAAGACGGAGGAACGATCCACATCGGCGTTGATTCCTTACCTATTCTTCCCCGGGATGCAACCGACAGAAACAGGACATCTCCTTTCGCCTTTACCGGCGCTAAATTTGAATTCCGCGCGGTCGGGTCCAACATGAGTCCTGCCGGCCCCAATGTTATTTTAAATACGATCGTCGCCGAGGCCCTGGATGAAATTTGTACGGAGTTAGAATCTTCGGCAAAATCGAAAAAGGATTTTAATTCGTCTTTACAAAAAATACTTCAGGGAATTATTAAGAAACATAAGAGAGTTCTTTTTAACGGGGATAACTACACTCCCGAGTGGCATGCCGAGGCCAAGAAACGAGGCCTTCCGAATATGAAAACTACACCGGAATCCCTGGAAGTTCTTAAACAAGAAAAGAATATTCGTGTTTTTAAAAAATACGGCGTTCTTTCTCCCAAAGAAGTGGACTCCCGTTATGAAATTTATAAACACGCTTACCAGACGACTCTGCAAATCGAAGGAAGCTGCGCGTCGACGATTGCGCGCACGCAAATTATTCCTGCCGCTGTTTCTTTTCAAAGACAACTGGCGGAAACGATTAAGATCGTCGGGGCCGCTGGAAAAACAGCGAATTCCAAGAAACTTCTTAAAGACGTTTCCGGTCTGATTGAAGACGTTTTAAGCAGTGCCGAGGTGCTGGAAGCATCGTTAGAAAAACACGACATCGCCAAAATCAACTCAGGCATGATGAAGTTGCGTAGTGCCGTCGATGGCTTGGAAGCTTTGGTCCCGGCTGATCTGTGGCCGCTTCCGTCGTACGCTGAGATGCTTCTGATGAATAACTAATGCCAGGGCATTAGAGGAAGAGGATTTGAGAACTTCAAACGAGCGGTTAGGGATAGTTTATGTTAAACTATCCCTAACCGCTTTACGTTATCCACTATGGATTGGTTAATACTATGATTCTTTTCATCAAACATATCGACGTCGAAGGCCCCGGGACGGTTGAGACTTATTTTCAGGGCGGGGGCTTTTCGTTAAAGATAGTGGATTTGAGCCGGGGAGAAAAATTGCCGTCGGATTTTTCGGACATTGAGGCGGTGGTGAGCTTAGGCGGGCCGATGAATGTTTATGAGGAACAAAAATTCCCTTTTTTAAAAGAAGAGGATCTTTTTATTAAAGAGACGCTCAAAAAACAAATTCCTTTTTTGGGAATCTGTTTAGGCGCGCAGCTTTTAGCCAAAGCCGCCGGAGCCAAGGTTTCGAAATCATCCACGAAAGAGGTTGGGTGGTTTAAGGTTCAACTGCAAAAGATTGCGCAAAAAGATTTCCTGCTCTGCGGCCTCGGGCCGGAAATCACGGTTTTCCAATGGCACGAAGACACCTTTGATGTCCCTCAAAGCGGGACTCTTTTAGCGACGGGACCCAATTGTCCTCATCAGGCCTTTAAAGTTGGAAAGTGTGCCTACGGAATTCAGTTTCATATTGAAGTGACGGAAGCGATCATCAATGATTGGTGCAAGGCGTATTTCAACAGTCAGGACAAGGAAAAACAGCTTCTGGCCAAAAATATGTTGCAGACTTATCGGCAGAAGAACGCAGAATTTAACTGGCAGGCAGACGTGATTTATCGGAATTTTGAGAGGATGATTACAAAAAAATGATGCGTATAGCCCTCGCCCAAATTAATCCAACCGTTGGAGATTTAGACGGTAATCAGCAGAAAATTGCTGAGTATATTGACCGCGCGAAAGCGGCGCAGACCGATCTTGTGGTCTTTCCGGAATTGGCCCTGTGTGGTTACCCGCCGGAAGATCTTTTGTATAAAGAACATTTCATCCAAGATAATTTAAAGGCGCTCAAATCTTTGCTGAAACAAACCAAAGGCATTGCCACAGTCGTTGGGTTTGTGGACCAGGATAAAAATAAAAAAATTTACAATGCCGCAGCGATCATTTCTGATGGGCGGTTAAAAGGGATTGTTCATAAAGAGGATTTGCCGAATTACGGGGTGTTTGACGAGAAGCGATATTTTTCCGTAGGCAAGAACGCCACTTTATTTTTTTTGAATAAAATTAAGGTGGGCATAAATGTTTGTGAAGATATCTGGGCCAACGATGGTTTGGCCGTACGTCAAGCCAAGGCCGGGGCGCAAGTGCTCATTAATATCTCGAGCTCTCCGTATCACGAAGGCAAGATGAAACTCCGTCAGAAAATGCTCACTCTGCGTGCGCAGCAGACAAAGGCATTTATTTGTTATGCCAACATCGTGGGCGGACAGGATGAACTGGTTTTTGACGGCGGGAGTTTGGCGGTCAATCCTAAAGGAAAAGTCATTGCCCGGGCCAAACAGTTTGAAGAAGATTTATTGATTATGGATTTAGAAACTTCCGACGCGCGTGGAAAATCTCGGATTTCTCCTTTGTTGGAATCCACGGCGGAGATTTATCAGGCGCTGGTTTTGGGGACACGGGATTATGTCCGTAAAAACGGTTTTCAAAAAGTGGTCGTTGGTTTAAGCGGTGGAATTGATTCAGCCCTCGTCGCTGTTATTGCCCGCGATGCCTTGGGGCCGGAAAATGTCGTTGGGGTCACGATGCCTTCGAAATTTTCTTCTTCAGAAACCCAAACCGATGCAAAAATTTTGGCCGGCAATCTGGGGATTCAATTCATTCAGGTTTCGATTGAAGAAATTTTTAATAGCTATTTATCGATTCTTCGAGGAGAACTCTCCAACCGTCCGCCGGATGTGACCGAAGAAAATCTGCAGGCCCGCATCCGAGGCAACATCTTAATGGCCTTCTCCAATAAATTTGGGTGGCTCGTGTTAACGACCGGTAATAAAAGTGAAATCGCCGTCGGGTATTGCACGTTGTACGGCGATATGTCGGGCGGTTTCGCGGTTGTCAAAGATGTTCCGAAAACCAAAATTTACGATTTGGCCCGGTTTCGAAATCGTCGGGAAAGATTCCCGTTCATCCCGGAAAGTATTTTTGAACGCGCCCCGACGGCGGAACTGCGCGAGAATCAAAAAGATCAGGATTCTCTTCCTCCCTACGAAGTTTTGGATCCGATTTTGAAAAGTTATGTGGAAGAGCATCATTCCTTCGAGCAGGTCTTAAAAGAAAGCGTCCGCAAAAAAAATGCCGCCGCTCCCGATGATGCCCCGCGAATGATCAAAGACGTGATCCGCCTGGTGGACAAAAGCGAATACAAACGCCGTCAGGCTCCGCCGGGAATTAAAATCACTCCACGCGCCTTCGGCAAAGACTGGCGGTTGCCGATTACGAATGGGTATAAGGAGTTTTAGAGGAAGTCAGGTCGTGACGTTTTGTCACGGGTTGAAATTAAGATAAACAAAGACTGCGCCCGCTCGAAGATAGCAGGCGGATAGATGAGATCGTTTTAGTGGGTGTTTCCCGAGAAGGGACTGGTACGTTAGGTCCCAAAATCAAAGAAAATGAAAGAAGCAAGAGTATGTCAGAAAATATTGCAAAAGAGATTTTTAAAAAACTTGGATACGAAGCTAATGAGGAAGAGATTAAAAAGCTTCATGATAATATTGTTCTCCTTGAGAATAATGGGCTTGGAAAGTTGAATCAGAGACTTCTTCAAGGAGGAACGGGTATTGGGGATACTTTAGCAGAGCATAATTTTGCCGTAGAACTTATTTTGTATTCCAACACTAACTCATTGGAATATGAGCCTCCCGGATTACTACGCCCCCCAGATTTTAAGGTTCAAGTACAGAATAAGACCTTTTGGATTCAAATGAAAAACTTTGCTGCCCTGGAAAGAAATAACCGGCAAGATAGTATTCAAAAGCGGATTATAAGTATTTTAGAGAAAGAACCAATTAACAAATTTTTCAACTGTTATTATTCTGCTGAATTTATTGATAATGCCAAAACTGAAGATGTTGTGGCACTTTCTAAATTTATTTCGGAAAATGCAAAAAATAGCATTGAAGATAAGATTTATTTATTCCAGAAAGAAAATCGTACAATGGCTAAAATATCATTTTTAAATCCCAAGAAAAATGAGCTGTCTGGTTTAAGCCTTCTTAGCTCTGGTGATATGGATTTTGAGAATGTTACTGGTTTTGTAGGAGAACAGCTTAAAAAAAGTATAAGTAATGCGGCGGGAGCCTTTGCCTGGGATGTATCTGAAAATGTACTTAACTTAATTGCAATAGAAGCTGATAGACGCAAAGATAGTAATATTTGTGATGCCTTCTTTGGTACAGAATGTGTCCGTTCTCATGGGCATAGGTTTAGGCGAGATAGGTTAAATGATGGGTTTTTTGAGAATAGTGTATTTGCTAAAAAAGTTGTCGGTGTTATTGTTATGAAAAGAAAGGAAAGAAGCCCAATTTCTTCTTATGATAAAATGCTATATATAAATGAGGCTTTTATAAATCGATTGGATGATATTAAAAATTTTCTTCCTTTTAGGAAGATAATTGATCGTAACATGATGCCTGAGTGGGGGAAAGCCAACTTCGAACTATTAACTGTAAAAATTTAAGTACCAATTCCCATCAAGATGACCCCCGAAGCAAAACATCTTATGAAACCTAGGCCGCCCGGCGCCCCCGACAGCTACAAGATTCTCGTCGGAAAAATTTCAAAAGAGTTTGCACAGATGGATGCTTTTCTTAAGAATCGGATCGCGCTGGGGCATTGGAATGTTGGCCAGTGGATCCATGAACACCTTTTGAAGAATCAAAAGAGAGCAGAGCATGGCACAAATTTTTACGGAAAATTGGCCCAGGACACTGGCCGCGATCTCTCGACGCTGCAACGTTCTGTGCAATTTTACCGGGCCTACCCAATTTCCGTCCCCGGACGGGAATTGGGTTGGGGGCATTACCGGCGGCTTATTACCATTAAAGATAAGGGAGAAAGAAAAAAGATCGAAGCTCAAATTATTCAGAAGAAATGGGACACTGACAAAGTTCAGAAATATTTAAATACCAAGCGCAGGCTTGATGTTCCCAAGAGCGACAACCAACCTACCCCCCAACTAAAATTCACCCGCGGCAAGCTTCAAACCTACCAGATTGTCAAAGCGAATAAGCCGCTCGCCGGGAAAAGTCCGCTTGTTTTGGATTTGGGTTTTCGGCTGCAGTATATTATCGACGGTGCGCTTAAGGTGAAAGAGCAAGATTGTGTTGAAATATCCCCCTCCCCTAGCCCCTCCCACAAGGGGAGGGGAAATCGTTTGATTTTTCAGAAAGTGGAGACGTCCCAAGACGAGTTGTTCACTTACAAGGCCACCATCGATAAAATCATTGACGGAGACACGCTTCTGGTCTCGTTTGATTTTAATCTCGATGTCTCGATCAGCCAGAAACTCCGGCTGCGGGGGATTGATTGTCCGGAGATGGACACCGACGAAGGCAAGCGGGCTAAACGGTTTGTCGAGTCAAGATTAAAGCCGTGTGAGTTTATCATCGTCAAGACGTATAAAGACCGCTCGGATAAGTTTGACCGGTATTTGGCGGATGTGTTTTACAAGATTGGTGAAAGCGATTCAGTGATCATTGCCGGCGAGGGAAAATTTTTAAATCAGGAACTTCTCGATGAGCGCTTGGCCAGCTTATATTAAGCATGCCCAAATTTACCATTGCAACTTCCCAAAAAGACGATAAAATAATGTCCATGAATTCTCCAAAATTTCCTCAAAAACAAGGTCTTTACGATCCGCAATTTGAGCATGACAGCTGCGGGGTTGGGTTTATTGTGGACATCAAAGGACGAAAAAGCCACGAGATCGTCCGGAACGGAATTCAGATCCTCGAGAACCTCGCTCATCGCGGGGCCTGCGGCTGCGATCCTGAAACGGGCGACGGCGCCGGCATCATGATCCAGATGCCCGATGGATTTTTAAGAAAAGAATGCGCCAAGAATAATATCATTTTGCCCAAGCTTGGAGAATACGGCGCGGGCATTGTGTTTTTGCCTCCGAATTTATCCGAGCGAAATACGATTGAAGAATGGACTGAGCACATTATCCATGAAGAAGGCCAGAAGTTTTTAGGCTGGCGCGAGGTGCCGCATGATTCGAGTAAAATCGGCCACGTCGCCCGGTCGGTTGAACCGGAATTCAAACAGCTGTTTATTGGCCTGGGCGCCGATACTCCATTGGATGATTTGGAAAAAAAATTATATGTGATTCGAAAGAGGCTTTACAACAAAGTCCAGGCCTCGACGTTGAGCCAGCGCAATTATTATTATTTCTGCAGTCTCTCGACGAAAACCATTGTGTACAAAGGACAGCTGATGAGCGAACAGCTGGACCGATTCTTTTTAGATCTGGCGAACCCTCAAATGGTTTCTGCCCTGGCGATGATCCATTCGCGTTATAGCACCAACACCTTTCCGACGTGGGCGCTGGCCCATCCTTACCGCATGATCGCCCACAACGGCGAGATCAATACTTTAAGAGGGAACATCAATTGGATGCACGCCCGGGAAAAACAATTTTCATCGAACATTTGGGGTGAGGATATCCAAAAAATCCTGCCGATCGTCGTGCCCCATGGAAGCGATACTGCTACCTTCGACAATGTTTTGGAGATGTTGGTTTTAAGCGGACGTTCCCTTCCCCATGCCATGATGATGATGATCCCCGAAGCTTACAGCGGGCATGAAAGCATGTCGCCACAGAAGAAAGCTTTTTATGAATATCATTCGTGTTTAATGGAACCCTGGGACGGGCCGGCCTCCATTGCTTTTACCGACGGGAGATATGTTGGCGCGGTCCTGGACCGAAACGGTTTGCGCCCTTCGCGCTATCTGATCACCAAAGATGATCTGGTCATCATGGCCTCCGAGACCGGGGTGCTGCCGATTCCGCCGGAGAATGTTTTGAAAAAAGGGCGCCTCGAGCCGGGCAAGATGTTTTTGATTGACACCCAGGAAGGCCGAATCATCGACGATGAGGAACTGAAAAGCCATTACGCTGCCCGCCAACCCTACGCCGAGTGGTTGAAAGAAAATTTGGTGGAAATGAATTCTTTGCCGGAGCCTAAAAAAGTTTATGGCCTGAATGAAAAGAGCCTGACGGCCCGTCAAAAGGCGTTTGGGTATACGCTGGAAGATTTGAAAATCATTTTAGATCCGACGGTGACAAACGGGGAGGAGCCGGTTGGCTCGATGGGCGCGGATACGCCGCTGGCGGTTTTAAGTCATCGTCCGCAGCTGTTATTTAATTATTTCAAAGAACTTTTTGCTCAGGTGACGAATCCTCCCGTCGATGCGATCCGCGAAGAGGTGATCATGGCCGAGGATGTAACGCTGGGTGCAGAATCCAATCTCTTGGAGGAAACGCCACAGCATGCCCGACGATTAAAATTAGCCCATCCGATTATCACCAACGAAGAATTGGAAAAAATTCGTTCTTTAAAAAAACCCGGGCTAAAATCCAAAACCCTTTCGATTGTTTTTAAACGAGAAGAAGGCGTGGATGGTTTGGAAAAAGCGCTCGAAGATATTTTTAAAGAAGCGGACGAGGCGATTAAAAAAGGATATACCATTCTTATCTTGTCGGATCGGGAGGTCAATGCCAAAAACATTCCGATCCCGTCGCTATTGGCCTGTGCGGGAGCGCATCATCATTTGATCCGTCAGGGAACGCGCACTAGGGTCAGTTTGGTTGTTGAAACCGGCGAGGCGCGGGAGATGCATCATTTCGCGGTCTTGGTCGGTTATGGGGCGAACGCGATCAATCCGTATCTTACTTTTGAAACCGTGGAAAACGAAATCCTTCAAGGTCGTTTGCCGCCGGAGATCACGTACAAAACCGCTCAGAAAAATTTTATCAAGGCTGCTAGGAAGGGTTTGTTTAAAATTATTTCTAAAATGGGAATTTCGACAATCCAGTCCTACTGCGGGGCGCAGATTTTTGAGGCGGTGGGTTTGGGAGAGACCTTGATTGAAAAATATTTTACCGCCACCCCCTCGAGGATCGGGGGCATCGGCCTTGAGATGGTTGCAGAGGAGGCCATCCGTCGGCATGAAGCCGCGTATCCGCAAAATAATGGAGCGATCCAGATGCTTGAAGAAGGCGGGGAGTATGCCTGGCGTCAAGACGGAGAGCATCATCAATATAATCCGCAGACGATCGTCCTTTTACAGCATTCGGTGCGGGTGGGCGATTTCAATCTTTATAAAAAATACGCGCAGCTGATCAACAGCCAGAATACGAATTTGGCCAATATCCGCGGGCTCTTGAAATTTAAACCTGGAAATTCCATTGCGCTCGAGGAGGTTGAACCGGCCTCCGAGATCGTTAAGCGTTTTGCCACCGGTGCCATGAGCTATGGGTCGATTTCCAAAGAAACACATGAGACGCTGGCAATTGCCATGAACCGGCTCGGCGGATTTTCGAATACCGGCGAAGGCGGCGAAGATCCCGAGCGGTTTAAAAAAGATCCGAATGGCGATTGGCGGCGTAGCCGGATTAAGCAGGTGGCAGCGGGAAGATTCGGGGTCACCATTGAATATTTGGTGAACGCCGATCAGCTGCAGATCAAGATGGCGCAAGGGGCCAAGCCCGGCGAGGGCGGACAGTTGCCCGGACATAAGGTCAGCCCCGAGATCGCCAAGACGCGTTATACAACGCCGGGGGTGGCTCTGATTTCGCCGCCGCCGCACCACGATATTTATTCGATTGAAGATTTGGCCCAGCTCATTCATGATTTGAAAAATGCCAACCCCAAGGCCGATGTGAGCGTCAAACTCGTCGCTGAAGTGGGGGTGGGAACGATTGCCGCCGGCGTTTCCAAAGGAAAGGCGGATCATGTGTTGATCAGCGGTTTTGAAGGAGGCACCGGCGCCTCGCCGCAGACGTCCATCAAGCACGCCGGACTTCCCATGGAATTAGGGATTGCTGAGACCCAGCAAGTCTTGGTGATGAATGACTTGCGCGGACGAATTCGTGTGCAGACCGACGGGCAATTAAAGACGGGCCGCGATGTGGCCCTCGCCGCGATGCTCGGGGCGGATGAATTTGGATTTTCAACCTCTGCTCTGATTTCTTTGGGCTGCATACTTCTACGCAAATGCCATTTGAATACGTGTTCCGTTGGGATTGCCACTCAGGATCCGGAATTACGAAAGAAGTTTACGGGAAGACCGGAGCACGTTGTCAACTTTTTTACTTTTATCGCCGAGGAATGCCGCGAGATCATGGCGCAGCTTGGGTTTAGAAGATTTGAAGACATGGTCGGTCGGGTGGATATGCTGGAAACCCAGGATGCGATCAATCACTGGAAGGCCAAAGGATTGGATTTGACCAATATTTTACATAAACCGGATGTGCCCCCGCAGGTCGCGATCCGTCACGCGGCCCGTCAGGATCACGGATTAGAGAAGGCGCTGGATCATCAATTGATTGAACGCGCCAAGTCCGCCATCGAGGAGAAGAAGACGGTCAAATTCGAAATACCGATTCGAAACATCAATCGTACCGTCGGGACGATGCTCAGTTCCGAAATTGCCCGTCGATATGGATTAAGCGGTCTGCCGGATAATACGATTCAAATTAAATTTGAAGGTTCCGCGGGCCAGAGTTTTGGCGCGTTTCTCGCCCACGGGGTCACGCTGACCCTCGAGGGCGACAGCAATGATTATCTCGGCAAAGGTCTTTCCGGGGGAAGAATTATTGTGTATCCCTCGAAGAAAGCCGTCTTTACTGCGGAAGAAAACATTTTGGTGGGGAACGTGGTTTTGTATGGCGCGATCAGTGGGGAAGCTTTTTTGCGAGGGTTGGGCGGAGAACGTTTCGCGGTTCGAAACAGCGGTGCGCATACGGTTGTCGAGGGCGTGGGCGATCACGGGTGCGAATATATGACAGGGGGATGTGTTGTTGTTCTGGGGCCGACGGGACGGAATTTTGCCGCCGGGATGAGCGGAGGGGTGGCGTACGTGTGGGATCGGGAAAAAAGATTTGCGAAGCTTTGTAACCCCGGCATGGTGGATTTGGTTTCCATCGAAGAATCGGCAGACTCTCAGGAATTAAAAACGTTGATTGAAAAACATTTTAACTCGACAGCCAGCACGGTGGCAAAAAAAATTCTTGAACGATGGCACGATGTCCTGCCGCAGTTTGTGAAAGTGTATCCGAAAGATTATCGACGAGTGATTGAGGAAGCTAAAAAAATTGCAGGATCGAATTTGAATTTAGAAAAGGTCAGATAACATGGGCGACATTAAAGGTTTCCTCAAATACAAGCGGCAAGATTTTAAAAAAGATCCTGTTCCCGAGCGGCTCAAGCACTGGAAGGAGTTTACGAAATTTCTTCCCGAGGAGGAGCTGCGTTTGCAGGGCGGACGCTGCATGGACTGCGGGGTGCCGTTTTGTCAGTCGGGCTGTCCAATCGGCAACATCATTCCCGATTGGAATGATTTGGTTTACAATAATCGCTGGATGGAGGCGATCGAGCGATTACACAAAACCAACAACTTCCCCGAATTCACCGGCCGCGTGTGCCCGGCCCCGTGTGAGAATGCCTGTGTCCTGGCGATTAACCAGCCGGCGGTCACCATCAAAAATATTGAACTTTCCATCATTGAAAAAGCCTATGAAGAAGGCTGGATCAAACCATTGCCGCCCAAGCATCGCAGTGGAAAAAAAGCTGCGGTCATTGGTTCCGGCCCGGCGGGGTTGGCCTGTGCCGATCAACTCAACAAGCTGGGACATAAAGTCACGGTTTACGAAAAAAATGAAGTGGTCGGTGGGCTTTTGACGTTAGGGATTCCGGATTTTAAATTAGAAAAATGGGTGGTGGAGCGCCGTGTCAAACGGATGAATCAAGAAGGCGTGACGTTTAAAACCAGCGTTCACGTCGGCGTTGATGTCCCGGCCAAAGAATTATTGGAAAAATTCGATGCCGTTATTTTATGTGGCGGGGCTGAGGCGGCGCGAGACCTACCTATTCCCGGACGGGAATTGGAAGGAATTTATCAGGCGATGTTTTATTTGCCTCAGCAGAACCGCCGGGGTTTGGGACAGGCGATTGATCCCCAGATGAGCGTCACAGCGAAAGATAAACGCGTGATTATCCTCGGCGGCGGTGACACGGGTTCGGATTGTTTGGGCACCGCCAATCGTCAGGGAGCGGTGTGGGTCAAACAATTTGAATTAATGGGGGAACCTCCGAAAGAAAGAGTGTTGGATAATCCCTGGCCCAACTGGGCCTTTATTCAAAGAACCTCGACTTCTCAGGAAGAAGGAGTTGAGCGCGATTACGGCATCCTGACCAAGAGATTCAGCGGCGAGGATGGGAAATTGAAGAAGATTCACGCGGTTCGTTTATTTTTTGGCGAAAAAGATCCTAAAACCGGTCAGCGTCCCATGAAAGAAATTCTAGGATCGGACTTTGAAGTGGACGTGGATATGGTATTATTAGCCTTAGGGTTCACAGGGCCGGTTAAAAATGGGATGTTAGAGGAACTGGGAGTTGAATTGGATCATCGGGGGAACGTCAAAACCGATCAAAATAAAATGACGAGTCTGCCTTGTGTTTTTGCCGCCGGAGACATGTCCCGCGGGCAGTCGTTGGTTGTGTGGGCTATTCAGGAAGGCCGCACCGCGGCGGAGGGTGTGCATAAATTTTTTATGGCGCAGGTGAAGGTTTAAACAAGGAGGAAGAAAGATGCGAAAGATTATAGGTTTTATTCTCGCGGGGATTTTTCTTTATGGATGTTCGGCTAATGATAAGGCATCAGCCATGAAACAAGAAACAGACAGCCGGATGAGCGCGTTAGAACAGACTAAACAAAAATTATTAAAAGCAGGAATGGAATATCTCAATCAAGGCAAAATTCCCGAGGCCATCAAGACTCTTAACCAGGCGGTTCTGCTGGATCCCCGCGATGCGTCGACGTCTTTTGTTTTGGCTCAGACCTACATGCATTTAAAAAGATACGAAAGCGCTCTCGGTATTTTAGATAACGTTATTAAAATGGAACCAAATAACGGCGAGGCGTATTATTTTAAGAGTGTCGCCAGCGGTCTTTCCGGAAACAAACAGCATGCCCTGGAAGCGGCTAAAAAGAGCATTGCCATTTTTCAAGAGAAGAGAGATGAAAAGAACTTCAAAAAAGCCGTTGTGTTATTGCAAGGACTCTCGAGCGCGAACAATCCCGCGGGCTTAAGCAGTAATGCTAACCCAAAGAGGGCTTTTCCCAAAGATGCCGTGAGCGCGAATATTTCTCCTAATTCTGCGATGAATGATTCGGCCAGAAAAAATTAACAAGGGATCAAGAGGCGATAGAAGGATGAACAAAACGTTCGTTTTAGTTGTTTTGGTTTTAGAGGGAATTTGTTTCTTTCCTTTGAATTTCAGCTGGAGCCAGTCCGTTGACACGCAGGCGGCGGGTCAAGTCCAAAAGTTATCGCAGCAAAGCCAGAAATTTATCGATGAGTATAAAATGAAGAAAAAAAACATCGAGGCCGAGTTGCAGCAAAAATTGAGAACCCTGACGAATTCTCCCGCCGACCGCCTGCACCGCAGACAATTGGTGGGAGAAATCAATCAAAAACTTCGGCTGCTGCAAGAAGAGTTTACCCTCGAGATGGATTCGATTGGAGAGGCTAAAAATAAATTGATCCACCCGGGATCTGATGGTTCAGCGTTTGTTCGCTCCGCGCCCAGGCCGCGTGCGATCTCTGATGAAGAATTAAAGGCGAAGATAAACCAACAGGATGAGTTATTCCGCCAGGAGAAGGAAAGGTGGAACCCAATGTCTCGCGAACCATTTCCGGTTGATCCTAATGCCGTAGAAAATAATCCTCAACCTGCCTCGCCCCAGCCTGCCGGACTGACAGGGGCAGGCGGGCCTCCAGTTGTTTCTGACGGGAATTCTTCCAATAAAAGTGCCCCCAAAGTCCTTTTTCCTCCCGCCCCTCCTGCAGACAAAGAATCATCCCAAAAAAACAACATGAATACGTATTGATTTTTAAGGAGAAATAAATGCTTTCTATTTCAACCGCGTGGAATCATAAACCAGAAACCACTTTGCAAAAGATGTTGGAAGAAGTCCAAGCGGTTGGTTTAAATACCATAGAACTGGGTTATCGAATCACCGCCTTGCAATTAGAGGAAATCATTTCTTTGCTCGCAAGAATGAAAATGAATGTCTCCAGCGTGCATAATTTTTGTCCGCTTCCGAATGACTATCCATCCCCGCGGCACCCTTCCAATTATTACCGGTTATCCGCTTTGGATGAACAAGAACGCCGCCAGGCGGTTAAGTGGACAAAAAAGGCGATCGATACAGCCTGCCGGGTTTCTTGCGGGGTGGTGGTGATCCACGCGGGGACGGTTGAAATGGATGATGACCCAACGGAACTTCTGCGTGCTTATAAATCCGTTTCTGCGGCAGCGATGGATTTTACCCGTATCAAAGACAAGATCCTGCAAGATAGAGAAAAGAATAAAGGACCTTATCTTAAGGCCGTGGTGCAGAGCCTCGATGAAATAATCCTCTATGCCCGTCCCCAAAAAATAAAAATAGGATTGGAAACCCGCTATTATCCAACCGAGATTCCCGACTTTCAAGAGATCGGAGATCTGCTGAACCGGTATGATTCCTCCGTCATGGGCTACTGGCATGATGTCGGCCATGGCGAGGTGAATTGTCGTCTAGGAATCGTTAAAAACCATCGAGATTATTTTGATCGTTATGGCGGCCGTTTGATCGGCATGCACATTCACGGCGTTTGCGGCTTGAGGGATCATCAGGCCCCTTTTACCGGCGATTTTGATTTGACCCCCATTTTGCCGTATTTAAAAAACAATCACCTGATCAAAGTCATCGAGTCTCATTCCTCGGCGGGCATTCAGGAAATCAAAGAAGCCGTTAGAAAATTGAGTTAAGCTTTCGATTGCCCCCATGAACCAAAATAGATTTTTGACTTTGGGTTTAACTTTTTTATCTTCCGTCCTTTTATATTTTTCCTTCCCCAATTTTTTTAGTCTCTTCGGATTCTGGCCCCTGGCGTGGGTGGGGCTGGTTCCTTTTTTTTGTTCCCTCGATCAACAAACTCTTCCAGACCGTTTTAAAATCGGTTTACTTTTTTCCTGTCTTTTTTTTGCCCTTTTAGTCAGCTGGCTTTTTCCCTTAAATTTTTTAGGTTATCTGGGATTTATCATTGTGTTGATGAGTGCCCCGGTTTTATTTGCCGTCCTTTTCGTTTGTCCTTTTCAAAATAAATGGATGGGTTTATTTTATTACCCATCGCTGTGGGTGGCCACGGAATTTTTGCGTACCATTCTTTTGGGCGGCTTTTCCTGGACGCTCGGGCATTCTCAGGCATTTCAACTGAATGCGATTCAGATCGCCAGCGTCACGGGATCTTACGGTATTTCTTTTTTTCTGGTTTTGTTTAACACCTGTGTTTATCGAATTCTCAAAGGGGATGGGAATCAATATTTCCACGCTGCGTCCGCGGTCTTTTCAGTTTTGATTTTGTTTGGCTTGGGATCTTCCATGATCAGTGCAGATCGACCAGCCGAAGATTCAAAAAATATTTATGAGATCGCTTCAATCCAGCCGAACATTTCTCCTCAGGAAAAATGGGATGAAGGGTTGATGGATAAGACCATCGATAAACATGTTCGGTTGACCCGGGAAAGTATTAAAGACACCCATCCGGATATTGTGATCTGGCCGGAGACCGCCATTCCTGATGACTTTATCAAGGATTCGATCATGCGCGAGAAGGTCAGCCAGATCGCCGTTGAAGTGAATACTCATTTGCTCCTCGGTGCTGCTCTCACGGAAAACGGATATGATTATAATTGCGCGGTGCTTTTAAACGGCCGCGGCGCGGTTTTGGATATTTACCGGAAAAAACATCTCGTGCCATTCAGCGAATATCTTCCCTGGCCGCACATTTTTAGATTTTTACGCACTTTTTTTAATTTTAATATTTATGATTTTCATCCGGGAAAAAGTCTGGGGCTTTTTACGATCCACCAGAAAGAATCAACAGGAAATGTTCTTGAACAGAAATTTGGTGTTGCGATCTGCTCGGAAGGAGCCTACCCCGGCTTATTTCGAAAACTTAGTGGGAAAGGAAGCGGTTTTGTCGTCTTGCTTTTAAACGACGCCTGGTTTAAACAAGAGGCGGCCATGATCATGCACGCGCAGAATGAAATCATGCGCGCCGTCGAGAACCGCCAGCCGATCATCCGCGCCGCCAATTCCGGCTGGTCGTGTGTGATCGAAAGCGACGGGCGGGTGAGGGCTTTGACCAAAAAAAAACCGTTTCTTAATAAAGCGGGTTTTTGCCTTTTTCATGTTTTACCGAATCATGAATTAACTTTTTATAATAAATACGGCGACATTTTTGCGGTAATGTGTTTAGTTTTTGTTATAATGAATTTTGTGGTGAAGGGACTGGAAAAGTTTCGCAAAAGTCGATAAAAAGGAGAGAGGATGAGTCCTCGGAAGAGGTTGGGGATGACAGCAGTTTTGTTCGCTGTCTTTTTTGTTTTTGAGAATCCATCCATCTACGCCGGTGGAGCGGCAGTGGCTAAACGACGACAGGTCACCCAGCGGGCGGCACAACAAAAAGCTATTCAACAGCGGGCTGTTCAACAAGCCGTGATGCAAAGACAACTCGCCGAGCAGACCGCTCTTCAGGCTGCCGCCGGGGCTGGTCAGGAGCTCCAAATGCACGGACAGGTGAATGCTCCTGGGGCTGGCCCGGAGTTGCAGATGCATGGCCAGCTGAATGCCGTCCTCCCTGAAGGAGAGATCACGAAAGATGTTTTGGTTCCCGCACCCGTTGATGAGTCGCAGGTCAAAGACATCGTGGATATTGAAGATTTATGGAAAAATTTTGAAACCACTAGTGAAAATTGGCCGCTGATCATAGAAACTCAGGCTAAGGTTTTGACGGTGGATCGGTGTATCTACCAATATAAAGAAAAAGGCATCACGATCAGCAAGCCGCCTTTGTATTATGCGCAAATGATCGACGGGATCTCGCAGCAAAACCCGGCGCTGTTAAACCAGCCGTTCGATAAGCTTTTACAATTTATGGCGATCATGGAATATGATTTTGACAACGGCACCGATCGTGACCAGCTGGCCAAAAAACTTTTAGGCGAGCAAGGCTGGAAATCGAATCGGCACAGATTGGGATTGGAATGACACGCAAATCCCAACACATCCTCTCAATCGACCAGGGCACGACGGGTTCTCGGGCGTTGATTTTCAATGCGCAGGGGAAAATTATTTCCAGCCATTATCAGGAATTTACGCAATACTTTCCTCGCCCCGGCTGGGTGGAACACGACGCCCAGGAGATTTGGAATTCCTGCGTCAACTGTATTCAACAAGCTCTTCGCAAGGCGCACCTTTCTTCGAAAGAAATTCTCGCCGTCGGGATTACCAATCAACGAGAAACCACGGTTTTGTGGGATAGAAAAACCTCTTCGCCTGTTTCTCGTGCGATTGTTTGGCAGTGTCGTCGTACCGTTCCCATGTGCCGGGAAAAATTTTTGAAATCCAAAAAAGAGCTTTTCCGGAAAAAAACCGGTTTAGTCTTGGATGCTTATTTTTCCGGAACCAAAATCAAGTGGCTGCTCGATCATACGAAAGGCCTGCGGCAGCGCGCCCAACGGGGAGAAATCTGTTTCGGCACAATCGATTCCTGGCTCATCTGGAAATTAACAGCCGGAGGTGTTCACGCAACGGATTTCACCAACGCCGCGCGCACCCTCATTTTTAATATCCGGACTCTCCAATGGGATGAAGAGCTTTTAAAAATTTTAGATATCCCCAAAGAGATTCTGCCGAACGTCCAGGCCTCGGGATCTGTTTTTGGGTTTGTGAAAACAGGGACCGCTGGTTTGTCGTCGTCCATTCCCATTGCGGCGGCCGCGGGCGATCAGCAGGCGGCGTTGTATGGTCAAGGTTGTTACGACACCGGCACAATCAAAAATACTTACGGCACGGGATGTTTTCTGGTTTTGAACACGGGCAAGAAATTAATTTATTCCAAAGATGGTTTGCTCTCGACACTTGCCTGCGACGAGGCGGGAAAACCGGTGTATGCCCTGGAAGGTTCTATTTTTATTGCCGGCGCCGTGATCCAGTGGTTGCGTGACCAGTTGAAGATCATTGAGCGTTCAGCAGATTCAGAAAAAATGATTCGAGGGTTAAAAGATACGGGCGGCGTTTATTTTGTCCCGGCTTTTACCGGACTCGGCGCGCCCTACTGGAAAGGGGATGCCCGCGGGATGATCTGCGGTTTGACCCGCGGCACCGACCGACGGCAGATCCTGCGCGCGGGCCTCGAAGCGATCGCCTATCAGACCAAGGATGTTTTTGGCCTCATGCAAAAAAGTTTTGGAAAATCCATCCGAGTCCTCAAAGTCGACGGAGGGGCCTGCCAAAATAATTTCCTCATGCAATTTCAGGCGGATCTATTGAATTGTCAGATCATCCGTCCCAAACAAATCGAATCCACCGCTTGCGGGGTTGCGCATCTCGCCGGGGTGACGATGGGGTTGTGGAGTAAAAAAGATTTAAAACGATTCCATCAAGAAGACCGCATCTTCAAACCTTCCCTGCCCGAGTCCAGAAGAAAGATGTTGTATGAAGGTTGGTGCAAGGCGGTGAGAAGGGTAATGATGTAAGCGATGGAAAAACACTATTTCGTAATAATCCCAGTATACAAAAGACTTTATGCAAAGAGATATTGCTCGGCTTGAAAAAGGCGAATACGATTTAATTGTCGTTGGAGGCGGCATCAACGGGGTCGCGATTGCCAATATCGCCTCCGATTGCGGACTGAAGGTCGCGCTCCTTGAAAAAGGAGACTTTGCCGGCGGCACCTCCAGCAAATCTACCAAACTCATCCACGGCGGGATCCGTTATCTGGAACACCTCGAATTCGACCTGGTGCGCGAATCTTTAAAAGAACGTTTTATTCAGTTCAAAAACGTTCCGCATCTGGTGAAGCCCCTACTTTTTATTATTCCGGTTTATAAAAACGATAAACGTCCTTTGTGGATGATGAAGTTCGGCGTGTGGCTGTATGATTTCTTAAGCGGTCCATATAAAATCGGCCGGCGCCGTTATTTGTTGATGGAAGAATTGTCGTTGCTGGAGCCGTCTTTGAATAAAGAAAATTGTTTGGGCGCGGTCTTGTATTATGATGCTCAGATGGACGATGCCCGGCTTTGTTTAGAAAATGTTTTAAGCGCTTCCCTTAAGGGGGCGCACGCGGCCAATTACGTTGAGGTCACAGGATTTTTGAAAGAAAACGGTAAAGTCACGGGCGTTGAAGCTATGGATCTTCTTGGGAAAAGAAATTTGATCATCCGGGCGCGAAAAACGATTTGCGCGACGGGGCCGTGGACCAATAAACTCCTTAAGCTGGATCATCCCTCCAGCCGCAAGAAGGTTCGTTTGACGAAAGGAGTTCATCTTGTTTATCCAGGACAATTAACCGCGCATGCATTTTTGCTGACTTCACATCGAGACAAACGGATATTTTTTATGATCCCGTGGATGGGAAATTCACTCATTGGAACAACGGATACGGATTACGCCGGGGATCCAGATTCGGTCGCGGCCGATTCTGAAGATATTCAATATCTACTGGAGGAAGCCCGGCGATTTTTTCCAGGGATTGATTTTCAAGAGGGAAAAATTATTACGACCTTTGCTGGTCTGCGGCCGCTTGTGCGTCGGGGTGGGGCGCCCTCGGATGTTTCTCGTAAACATGTTGTGGAGACAAGTTTTTCAGGACTTTTCTTTGTGATTGGAGGGAAATACACGACGTATCGAAAGATCGCCATGGATTGTGTGAATAGAATTTTGAAAAGTTTGCAAAATCCGTCGGGGGTTGGCGCGAGGGCGGGCTTGACGCCGCGTCGTGAAATCGCCGAACGTCAAGCCCGCCCCATATCTTTCGAATCCTACCCTCTCTACGGCAGCGGCGAGATTTCTGAATCCGCGCAGGCCGCGGCGGATCGTGTCGGTTTACCCATCAAGACCGTTACATATTTAATGGGAAAATATGGCACGCGTTATATCGATGTCTTAAAGCTCACCGAAAACCATCCCGAATTAAAGAATCCCATTTGCAGTTGCTCTCCCGCAATCGGCGCCCAGGTCGTGTATTCGATTGAAACCGAGATGGCCCAAACGCCGGAGGACATCATCCATCGCCGGCTGGGATTGGGATACTTGATGTGTCCCACCCAGCAGTGCCGTAAAAATATTGAACGGATTTTTTTATAATTCCTTCCCAGTATAATTCCTTCCTCTCCTTGACAAACCAAGATGGAATGATATATTGTTCCAGGTCTGGAAAATATTTCCTGCCTGTTTAAATCCTTTTTTCATCCCGTGAGACGATTGAATTGACTTCATGCCTCAAGCCATTCTTTATTTAGAAGACGGCACAAGTTTTCTCGGCCAATCCTTAGGGATAGGCGGCGAGAGCGCCGGCGAGGTGGTTTTTAATACGGCCATGACCGGCTATCAGGAAATTTTAACCGATCCCTCCTACGCCGGGCAGATCGTCGTCATGACGTATCCTTTGATCGGCAATTACGGCGTCAACACCGATGATGTGGAATCCACCAGCGTTCATGTCAAAGGCTTCGTGGTCAAAGAATTCTGCCGCCGGCATTCCAATTTCCGCGCGACCAGCAGTCTCACCGAGTATCTTAATCAAAATAACATTCTGGCGATTGAAGGCATAGATACCCGTGCCTTGACCCGGCACCTGCGGCTTTCCGGCGCTATGAAGGGGATGATCTCGACGATAGATTTTGACAAAAAAAGCCTGACGGCCAAACTCGCGGCGGTGCCCAGCATGGAGGGCTGTGATTTAGTTCATGAGGTTTCAACTTCCATGAAATATGTTTGGCCAGCTGTAGGTGCACCCCGTTTTAAAGTTGCCGCCATCGACTGTGGAATCAAGCTCAACATCCTGCGGATTTTGAACAAGTTAGGCTGCGAGGTGCATGTTTTTCCGGCGAAGAGCGCTTTTTCTGACATCATGGCGATTAAGCCCGACGGGCTTTTTCTTTCCAACGGCCCGGGTGATCCGGCGGTGGTCACGTACGTGATTGATCTGGTGAAAGAATCGTTAGGAAAAGTTCCGACATTCGGAATCTGTTTAGGAAATCAGATCGTCGGCCTGGCGCTCGGCGGGAAAACGTATAAATTGAAATTCGGTCATCACGGCGCCAATCACCCCGTCAAGGATCAAGAGCAGGGCACAATCGGGATCACTTCTCAAAATCACGGATTCTGCGTTGATCCCAAAAGTCTCAACCCCAATGACGTCGAGGTGATCCATACGAATTTAAATGATGGGACCGTGGAAGGATTGCGGCATAAACGATTTCCGCTGTTCTCAATTCAATATCATCCCGAGGCCGCCCCCGGCCCGACGGACGCGCAGTATTTGTTTGGGGAGTTTATTGAATTGATGGCGAAATATAAGAAAAGTAAATAACAACATGCCCCGACGCACAGACATCAAAAAAATCCTGCTGATTGGCTCCGGCCCGATTGTGATCGGGCAGGCGTGTGAGTTTGATTATTCCGGCACGCAGGCCTGCAAGGCGCTTCGCGAAGAAGGCTTTGAAATCGTTTTGGCCAATTCCAATCCGGCGACGATCATGACCGATCCTGAGATTGCGGATCACACCTACATTGAACCGTTGACTCCCGAATTTATTGAACTCATTATTCAAAAAGAACGGCCTGATGCGATTCTGCCGACACTCGGCGGGCAGACGGCCTTGAATATCGCCATGAAACTTTATGAAAAAGGGGTGCTGCAAAAATATCAGGTGAAGATGCTCGGCGCTGATTATGAAGTGATCAAAAAGGCCGAAGACCGCGCGTGTTTTAAGCAGGCGGTTTTAAAAGTCGGGCTTAAGGTGCCGCATAGCAGTTTCGCGCATAATCTCGAGGAGGCCAGAAAGGCCGCGGGGGAAATTGGATTTCCTTTGATCATCCGCCCCAGTTACACGCTCGGCGGGACCGGCGGCGGGATTGCCCGGAATATGGAAGAGCTGGAACGCATCGCGTCTTTGGGGATTGAAAGCAGCATGATTCATGAGGTGTTGATTGAAGAGTCGATCGAAGGCTGGAAAGAATATGAGCTGGAAGTGATGCGCGACAACAAAGACAACGTGGTGATTGTGTGCTCCATCGAGAATTTGGATCCCATGGGTGTCCATACCGGCGACAGTATCACCGTTGCCCCGGCGCAGACGTTGACGGATCGTGAGTATCAGGCGATGCGTAACGCCTCACTTTGTTTGATCCGGGAAATTGGGGTGGAGACCGGCGGTTCCAACATTCAGTTTGCCGTCAACCCCCTCGATGGGCGGATGGTGGTGATCGAGATGAATCCGCGGGTTTCGCGTTCCTCAGCGTTGGCGAGTAAGGCGACGGGTTTTCCGATTGCTAAGTTTGCGGCGAAGCTGGCGGTCGGCTATTCCCTGGATGAAATTCGAAATGACATCACCCAGGAAACGCCGGCGTCGTTTGAGCCGACGATCGATTATTGCGTAGTGAAGGCGCCGCGTTTTACCTTTGAGAAATTTCCAGAGGCACAGGATATTTTAGGTGTTTCCATGAAATCCGTCGGAGAAACCATGGCGATCGGCCGCACTTTTAAAGAAGCGTTGCAAAAAGCTTTGCGTGGACTGGAAATTGGTCACGCGGGCCTGGATAACAAAGTGGATTTTCGAACTATTCCTGATGAGAAAATCCGCCACCGGTTGGTCGAACCTAATGCCTCAAGGATTTTTTATATTAAATATGCGCTGCAAAAGGGGCTGTCCGTGGATGTGATCGCGGATCTGACCAAAATCGATGTGTGGTTCCTTGATCAGATCGCGCAGATTTTGGAATTGGAGAATCAGCTGATTGATATGTTCCGTCATTCTGAACGAAGCCCGAAGGGCGAAGTGAAGAATCTTGTCAGGGAAGAGATCCTTCGCTCCGCTCAGGATGACAGTAAGGGTATTTCGCAACAATCTCTTCTAAGGAAAGCGAAGGAATACGGTTTTAGCGATGTGCAGCTTTCGAAGTTTTTAGGAATTTCAGATGATGAGGTGCGTCAATTAAGGAAAAAACTGGGTATTAAAGCAACTTTTAAATCGGTGGATACGTGCGCGGCGGAGTTTGAGGCATATACGCCGTATTATTATTCGACGTATGAAACCGAAGATGAGGTGGTTTTGCAGAATCGGAAAATGACGAACGGGGCCTCCTCCAGAAAGAAAATTATGATCCTCGGAGGCGGCCCCAACCGCATCGGCCAGGGCATCGAGTTCGATTACTGCTGCTGCCACGCCTCGTTTGCGCTTAAAGAAATGGGTTTTGAAACCATCATGGTCAATTCCAATCCCGAAACCGTCTCGACGGATTATGACACTTCCGACCGTTTGTATTTTGAGCCCTTGACCTTTGAAGACGTGATGAATATCGTGGATGTGGAAAAACCCGACGGGGTGATTGTTCAGTTCGGCGGGCAGACTCCGCTTAACCTCGCGCGGCGGCTGCACGAGGCCGGCGTGCCGATTATTGGAACCAGTGTCGATTCAATTGATTTAGCCGAGAATCGTAAGCTTTTTAGCGAATTTATAAAAAAACTTAATTTAACTCAGCCGGAGAACGGCTCGGCAACTTCTGTGGCTGAGGCTATTACGGTCTCCCAAGCAACCGGCTTTCCGGTTTTGGCCAGACCTTCGTATGTTCTAGGTGGACGGGCGATGAAGATTGTTTATGATGAACAGTCATTGATTAACTTTATGGGAGAAGCCAAAGAGGTTTCCGGTGGGCATCCTGTTTTGATTGATAAATTTCTTGAAGACGCCATCGAAGTCGACGTGGATGCGATCTGCGATGGAGAAAACACATATGTCGCCGGCATCATGGAACACATTGAAAATGCCGGCATTCATTCGGGTGATTCGGCCTGTGTTTTACCGGCGCATACCTTAAGTGAGAAGATTATTCAGCAAATCAAAGATCAAACGTGTTTGATGGCCAATGGATTGAAAGTTATCGGACTTTTGAATATCCAATTTGCCATCAAATCCGAAAAGGTTTTTGTTCTGGAAGTCAACCCCCGGGCCTCCCGCACCGTTCCTTTTGTCAGCAAAGCCGTCGGAATTCCTCTCGCGAAGATCGCAGCACAGATCATGGCGGGCAAAAAGTTGAAGGAGTTCCGCTTAGAGGAGATGGAACCGCTCAAGCATGTTTCGGTGAAAGAATCGGTTTTGCCTTTTTCCCGGTTTTCCGGCGTGGATATCGTGCTGGGGCCGGAGATGAAATCCACCGGTGAGGTCATGGGGATCGATAACACCTTTGGCGCGGCCTTTGCCAAATCGCAGATGTGCGCCGGGCAAGCCTTACCTAAGAGCGGCAAAATTTTTTTGAGCGTCAACGATGCGGACAAGCGCCACATCGTTTTTCTGGCGAAACGTTTGGTGGATTTGAAATTTTCGCTCGTCTCCACCCGAGGCACGGCCAAAGTTTTACAGACCAATGGCGTCAAGGTAGACGAAGTCGATAAGTTTGGCGAGGGCAAAAACAATCTGTTGACTTTGATTCAAAAAAATGAGATAAATTTAATCATCAACACCCCTTCAGGAAAAAAGAGCCAATCAGACATGCGTTCAATCCGTGCAGCAGCCATCTTACATAATGTTCCCTGCATCACAACATTGCAGGGAGCCCATGCGGCCGTTAATGGGATTGAGGCCAGTTTTCAGCAGGAATTTTCAGTTAAGTCGTTGCAAGAGTATTATCGAAAGAATAAAAAGGAATAAGAAATGTGCGGCATCATCGGTGTTTCCAATCATCCTGAAGCAGCCAAGATCGCGTTTTTAGGTCTGTATGCCCTCCAGCACCGCGGGGAAGAAGCCGCGGGTATTGCCTCCTACGACGGAAAAGATATTCATATCAGTAAATCCCCGGGATTGGTCGCCGATGCCTTTAATGAAAAGGCATTAAGCGAACTCAAAGGCCACATCGCCCTCGGCCATTCGCGCTATTCCACTACGGGATCAAGCAATGTCAAAAATATCCAGCCATTTCTGGCGATGTTCAAAAGTAAACCGCTGGTCGTTTCTCATAACGGCAACTTGACCAATACCGAAAGCCTTTATAAAAAACTAGAAGAGGAAGGCGCGATTTTTCAGACCTCGATGGATTCTGAGGTCATCGTGCATCTTTTGGCGCGGACCAGGAATGGGGAAATGAAAGAATGGTTCACGAATGTCCTCTCTCAGCTGGAGGGGGCTTTTTCTTTGGTTTTGCTCGTCGGAGATACCCTTGTGGGGGTACGCGACAGCCAAGGGTTTCGTCCTTTATGTTTAGGGAAACTAGACGATGGTTATATCCTGGCCTCAGAGACCTGTGCTTTGGATTTAATGCACGCGCAATTCATCCGGGAAATCGAGCCCGCCGAGGTTATTTTAATCAAAGGAAATAAAATCGAATCATTTTTCCTGCCGCACAAGGCGAAGAAGAATAAATCCTTTTGTATTTTTGAAAATGTTTATTTTGCCCGCCCGGACAGCAATATTTTTTCGGATAATGTTTATCAGGTTCGAAAACGCCTCGGGGCGCAACTCGCCCGAGAGTATCCGGTTAAGGACGCGGACTTTGTGATGGCAATTCCGGATTCGGGGAATTACGCGGCGCTGGGATATGCGCAAGAATTGAATCTCCCGTGGGAGGTGGCGTTGATCCGCAATCATTACATCGGCCGCACCTTTATTCAGCCGACACAGTTCATGCGGGATTTTAGGGTGCGGGTTAAGCTTAATCCCATCAGTTCGGTTTTAAAAGGAAAAAAGGTCGTGGTCGTTGAGGATTCCATTGTCCGCGGCACGACCAGCCGCAGCCGTGTGGAAGAACTTCGCCGGGCGGGGGCGAAAGAAATTCATATGCGCATCAGTTGCCCGCCGATCCGGTTTCCTTGTTTTTACGGCATTGATTTTCCAAGCCCAGGAGAATTGATTGCTTCCAACAAAAGTGTCAAAGAGATTGCGGATTTTATTCAAGTGGATTCTTTAGAGTATTTGAGCCTCGAGGGGATGCTTGGGGCGGTTAAGAACTCCAAAGATTTCTGTCACGCCTGTTTCACCGGGAAGTATCCGGTTAAAATTCCAACGAATCAAAGTAAATATCTTTTAGAAGGGGCCACATGAGCAAATTTATTTTTGTTACCGGCGGTGTCGTTTCAAGTTTAGGCAAAGGCATTGCCGCGGCCTCAATTGGAAAATTACTCGAGTCGCGCGGACTTGCCACGACGCTCATCAAATGCGATCCTTACCTGAACGTTGATCCGGGAACGATGAATCCGTATCAGCACGGCGAGGTTTATGTCACCGACGACGGGGCCGAGACGGATTTGGATTTAGGACACTACGAGCGCTTCACCAATGCCACAATCAGCCGGGATAATAACATCACGACCGGTAAGATTTATTATTCGGTCATTATGAAAGAACGCCACGGCGATTATTTGGGAAAGACCGTGCAGATCATCCCGCACATTACCGATGAGATCAAGCGCGGCATCAAAAAAGTCGCCAAAGACCGCGACGTGGATGTCACCATCGTCGAGATCGGCGGCACGGTCGGGGATATTGAGAGCCTGCCTTTTCTGGAGGCGATCCGCCAGATGCGCTGGGAATTGGGTGTCGGGTACGCGCTCAATATCCACGTGACGCTGTTACCTTATATAAAATCCGCCGGGGAACAGAAAACCAAGCCCACCCAGCACAGCGTCGGGCGCCTGCGGGAAATCGGGATCATCCCCGATATTCTTTTGTGCCGGACGGAAAAACATATTTCCAAAGAAGAAAAAGAAAAGCTCGCCCTTTTTTGTAACGTCGATAAAGAAGCGGTCATCGAGGCGAGCGACGTTAAATATATTTACGAGGTGCCGCTGGCTTTTAAAAAACAAGGTCTGGACGATTTAATTTTAAAGAAGCTTAACATCAAAAGCGAAGAGCGGGATTTAAAAGAGTGGGCTGCCGTGGTCGTGGAGCGCCTCAAGAATCCACAGAAAGAACTGACGATTTCGGTCGTCGGGAAATACATTTCTTTGCCGGACGCGTATAAATCTATTTACGAGGCTTTAGTGCACGGCGGGATTGCCAATGATACGCGCGTGAATATCAATCGAGTCGATTCTGAGGATATCGAGCGGGATAAAATTGAAAAGCATCTGGCCTTAAGCGACGGGATTTTGGTTCCCGGAGGGTTTGGTTCCAGAGGAATTGTCGGAAAAATCAAAGCGGTCAAGTACGCCCGCGAAAATAAAATTCCTTTTTTGGGAATTTGTCTCGGGATGCAGATTGCTACAATCGAATTTGCCAAAAATGTCTGCGGTTTAAAGGATGCGAACTCCACCGAATTCGATAAAGAAACCAAGGATCCCATCATCAGTCTTTTGGAAGAACAAAAGGACGTGAAAGATTTAGGCGCTTCCATGCGCCTGGGCGCGTTTGCCTGTCAGTTGGTGAAAGATTCCCATAGCTTTCAGGCGTATAAGAAAGAAAATATTTCAGAACGCCACCGCCATCGTTATGAATTTAATAACCGTTACCGTGACATTTTTGAGAAGGCCGGAATCCTTTTTGCCGGGACCCATACGCAGAAAGATCTGGTTGAAATTATTGAATTGAAAGACCATCCCTGGTTTGTGGCCTGCCAGTTTCACCCGGAATTTCAGTCCAAGCCCGACCGGGCCCACCCTTTATTTCGGCAGTTTATTAAAGCGGCGTTAACTTATCAGGCCAGCCGTCCTGCGGCTTCAGGACGATCCTCCCGTAAACCCAAAGTAACTCACTGATTGAAATTCCTTATTTTCTAGATATAATACTTTCACTTTAAATATTTGACGAATACGCGCGGGTGGCGGAATTGGTATACGCGCACGTTTGAGGGGCGTGTGACGCAAGTCGTGAGGGTTCAAGTCCCTCCCCGCGCATTAATTTGAAGGGAAGTTCGTGGGATCAAAAAAATCCGTAAGCGTTTTTGTGAAGAAACCTGTGTCTCCCGACGAAATTGAGGTTTCAAGCTGAAACCTCAAAGAAAGGCCGAGGCGGAAGAACGATATCTTTCGCATGTTTTTACAGAACAAGGTGTTGCTATGTTATCCAGTGTCTTAAACAGTAAGCGAGCAATCCACGTCAATATCGAAATTATGAGGGCCTTCGCCAAGATTCGGGAGATGATACTTTCTCACAAGGAATTACAGCAAAAGATTAATGAAATGGAACAAAAGTATGATAAGAATTTTGCCGTAGTTTTTGAGGCGTTGCGGGGACTTCTAAGCCCGCCAGTAAAACCGAATAAAGAAATAGGGTTTCACGTCAAGGAATAAAGCCGAGTAAACATGAAGCCAGTGGTTCTTAAAATCCTGCAGGAAAGTATTTCGTTATACTTTAAGAATATTTTCCGTTTCATTGAAATCGTCACCTGGGTGTGTATCCCGGCGTCGATTTTTTTTGTGCTTATTTTTTATTGGGGGCTGCCGGAACAGGCTCTTTATGTCCTGGGAGCTATCTCTTATCCGATCGCTTTTGTCCTTTTGCTTTTGTTGAATGCCGCCCTTATCAAAATCATTCAGGCGATGGATGAATGGAAATATTTAAGCACGTTGAGTGTTTATGCATCCGCTTTTAATTTGTTTGGTTCGTATCTAGGGGTGTTGGTGTTAGTGTCGCTGCGGATTCTGTTGTGGTCTTTGCCGTTTTTTATTTCTTATCTTATTTTCTTCTGGATAAGTCTCTCGGGAGGGCCGATGTGGCTGTTTGGTTTATCTTTGATATTTTTAGTGCCGATTTTTATTGCGACGTGTCATTATTCTTTTTCTTCTCTGGCGTTTTTGGTCGACGGCATAAAATGGACAGACGCGCCAGCGGAGAGTAAAAGAATCATTAAGCCTAATTTCTGGAAATTTTTAGGAAATATTTTTGTTTTGTGTTTTATTATGGCGCCGGTTTACGGGCAGATCTTCCGGTGGATGGACAAAATTGTTAATACGCCTTTATCGGCGACGAATCTTTTTCCGCTGGTGCTTTCTAATTGTTTGATCAATCTTCTGGCTGTGACCATTAATGTTTTTCCGGTAGTCTTTTTTTATTTTCTGTATAAGGAATTTCGAGGAAAGAATGTTTGCGAGGGAAATTCAATTAAGGAGATTTCTCTATGAACCGATCTGTGCAAGTAAGCGCTAGTATCCTGTGCGCTGATTTCTCCCGTTTGGGCGAAGAAATCAAAAAAACTGAAAACGCCGGCTGCGATCTCTTGCACGTCGATGTGATGGACGGGCATTTTGTTCCCAATATCACAATCGGCCAGGTGATGATCAAAGCGATGCGTCCGTTGACGTCTTTGCCGATTGAAGCGCATCTGATGATCGAGCACCCCACGTATTATATTGATTCATTTGCGGATGCAGGGGCGGATATTATTTCGATTCACGCGGAGTGTTACGGCCCGCGGCGAATGAATTGTCAGAAGTGGGAGGCGTTTCCTAAAGAAGTGGATACAATCGATGTGCCATCTTTGCGGGAAGCCATTCTCAAAATCAAAAAGCTGAGGAAAAAGGCGTTTGTGACCCTCAATCCCGGCACGCCGCTATGCATCGAAGGGTTATTGCGTGATCTCGACGGTGTTTTGATCATGTCGGTGAATCCGGGTTTTGCCGGCCAAAAATTTATGCCGCAGGTCCTGGGCAAGATTAAGCAGCTTCGAGAAACGTTTCAAGGCGATATTGAAATCGACGGTGGAGTCAACGAGGCAACCGCCCTGGCCGTGGTTGAGGCGGGAGCGAACATTTTGGTGACGGCCAGTTATTTTTTTGGAGCGAAGAATCCGGCGGAATCGGTGCGGCGATTAAAAAGTTGTAAGAGCTAATTCATCGTCAGAATGACGGAAAGCAATAAAATATGATATACTTTGTTTGTCAGTTGGAAAATTCATAACAAAAAAATCCATGAAACTCCATCCCAAAAACGCCCAGACCGCCATCGAATATCTGATTTTATTATCTTTAGTGGCGGTGATTGTGATGTTTTCTTTTTCTCATCTTTTGCCGCGGGCCAACCAAGCTGTTTCTTCCTTATTTTTTAGAGCAGGATCGAGCATCATGGGAGAAACTGTTCAGTCTATCGATGGGAGTTGGTGTGACTGGGGGCCGTGTAAGGATGGGAATCAAACGCGTTTATGCGACTGTCCGGCGCCTTTGGGCAGCGGGACGATTTGTTCAGGGGCATCGGTGCAATCCTGTGTACCTCCTCCTTAATAATCCCCACCTTAAAGATATTTAAGGTGGGGATTCTCTGCGTTGATTCCGTACATAATTGCTTTTATCCATGCTTTTAGCGAATTTTTTTAACTCAGCGCCGATCTCGCTGATTTGAGCGACGTGGGTGATGTGGTGGGTGGTAGAGCTGACGACTCCGATTGAGACCGATAAAAGGCCAACCTTGATTTCGTTTCCCTGCCGGTCTTTTCCAATGATGCAGCCTCTTTTGCGGTCCTCTTCATTATAAAATTCGGGCGCTGTTCTGTCGAATTCTTCGATGATTCCCTGACATATGGAATCCATCAGCGAAGCCTCCGCGATAAATACAAAATCATCCCCTCCGATGTGCCCTAGGAAAGCTTCATAGCCGCCTTTTTTTTGAACATGTTTAATGAGGATGCGCGCGGTCGTGCGGATGATCTCATCGCCTTTCTCAAAACCATATTGATCGTTATAAATTTTAAACTTGTCTAAATCGGCATATCCAACGGCAAACGGTTGTCCTTTATCGATGCGGTGTTGAAGTTCTTCCATGATGGAGGTATTGCCGGGAAGATGGGTTAAGGGGTTGGCATCGAGGCTGCGGACGGTTCGTCTTAAGATCATCTTGATCCGGGCCAGTAGTTCGTCGGGCTCAAAAGGTTTGATCAAATAATCGTCTGCCCCGGCTTCAATTCCATAAACCATATCTTTCACCTCTCCTTTGCCGGTCAGCATGATGATCGGTAGATGGCGTAAAAGAATATCTTTTTTTAAGGCTTTAACAAATTCGGGCCCGTTCATGACCGGCATCATGTAGTCGCAGATGATCAAATCCGGATTCTTCTGCAGGGTTATCAAAAGTCCTTCTTTGCCATTGGCGGCCTGAAAGACTTCGTAAGATTCGGATAAGGTCAGCGCCAAGACGTCCAGGATGTCCGGATCGTCATCGACGGTTAGAATTTTTTGTTTGTGCATATTTTTTAAGACACCGGCAGCGTAAAATAAAACGTCGTTCCTCCATTGACTTTGCTGGTCACCCAGATTTGACCGCGATGGGCCTCGACGATATTTTTGGCCAGGGCCAGCCCCAGCCCTGTTCCCTTGACATTTTGATTGATTTCATTCTCCACTCGATAAAACTCATGGAATAATTTTGGAATATCCTCTTCTTTGATCCCGATACCGCTATCCGCGATTGAAAATAGAATTGCATTCTGATCCTTCTTTGCCCCAACCGTGATGGTTCCGTTAAGGGGCGTGAATTTGATGGCATTTCCCAGAAGATTGATGAACACCCGTTCGAACTGACTCAGATCAACAATAACGTCGGGAGCGTTGGGTTCGATTTGGGTTTTTAATTGAAGTCCTTTTTCCTTGATCTGCGGTGTTAAGATATCAAGGACATTTTCGACGATCGAGGAAATGTTATACTTTGCAAATTTCATTTCGACCCGGCCGGATTCGATACGGGAGATGTCTAAAAGATCATTGATCATCTTAACCAGATTGTCGGAATGCTTATTGATTTTTTCCAACCGTTCTTTCACTTGTTGAGGGATCTCTCCGATTTTTCCGGTTATGAGGATCGAGGCGTATCCTTTGATGGACGTTAAAGGGGTCCGCAGTTCATGCGAGACCGCCGAGATGAAATCAGATTTCATTTTGCTGACCTTTTTCACCTCTTCGAGGGCAACGGCGAGCTGTTTTGTTCTGTCCTGGATTTTGGATTCCAGGTCTTGCCGTGAACGATAAACCTGCTCGAAAAGTTGGGCGTTTTCCAGTGCTTGGCCGATTTGACTGGCCAAAATAGAGATCAGTTCTTCGTCTCCCTCGGTGACGGCATAGGCGTCTGAGTGATTTCCTACAAAAACGATACCGATCATCCCGTCTTGAGTCAGGATCGGCGTCAGGATAAAGTGTTTAATATCAAAAATTTGAATGATTTTTTCTTTTCTTTGTTTGGGGGAGGTGGCCGAGGAGAAGGTGTGTCCCTCTTTGAGTGCGGCGTTTAAGTCGGCCTCTTTTTCTAGCCGGGAGATGATAAAAAGAATTTCTTCTTTAGAGAACCCTGATTCCACGCGGCAATGGATCTTTTTATCGGCATCAAACATGAGAACGAGATTTTTTTCAAATCCCAATTCTGAAATCAGAGGTTGTTCGAGGCGATGGAAGATTTCGTTTTGATCAAGCGTTGTTGAGATCAAGCGGGAAGTTTTTTGTAAAGCATCCAATCCGTCTAAACGTTTATCCAGCTGTTCTTGGGCCCGGTTGAGTTCCAGGTCCGTGTTCACAATGAGCTTCGCCTGTTCATCCAGCTCATGGAACGAGCGCATCAATTTATTAAGGGATTTTTTAAATTCTTTGATTTGATAGAACTTTACCAGAAGCAGAAGCAGAAGCGCCAGGATTCCGATTGTCAGGCAAAGGGCAATCCCAACGAGATTGGAAAAATTAATAAAATCAAACTGGCTGATCAGAGGAATAATTTTTTCCATTTAGCGAAGGCGGCTATCCTATGGCCAGAATCACGATGCTTGCGTTTTGCAAATGTATCTTTTTTATATGCTGCAGGGAATGAAAAGGGGCAATCTCTCCGTATGAATACATTCCCAAAAGCGGTGTCTTGGGTCCTAAAATTTCTTTAATCAATTGAATTTCTTGAAAGGCCCCGCGGCCTAACAGTTTGTTGCGCGCCAGGGATTCGAAGATAAGAACGAGCTGCGGGTTTTTGCCTTTGAGGGATTTTCGCACCTCCAGGGCAGCCTTGCGTGCCGCCTGTTTACAGGACTCTTTGTTCCCCAGCATGATATGCACTTCTGATCCCTCGGGAACTTCTCCCTGACATACAATACTCCCGTCGTTTAAGATGTCAATGGCATTTCTTAATAAATATTCGTTATCTTCGGGCAGATAAATGCCTAAAGGATAAAGGATGGCCATTTGTCCGAGCTGTTGGGCGCGTAACCCTTCCATCTCTTTCCCAAAATATTCTTCATAAAGGCTGGAGGCTTTTTTCCCATCAATGGTTTTGATGATGTGACCATCGGTTTGATTGATGATACGGGGCCGCCCTAAAGGTTTCCAGCCGTGCTGGCTTCCGATACTTAAGTTTATTTGTCCCCCAATCAATAATCCCGCGGCACCGGAGGTCATGACCTCTGTCGGGCCGTATTGGAAGGTTTTTTTAAAATGGAAATCGTCGCTGCTGCCGGCTCCAACCATCGGGAAAAATGTTCCCAACACATCCTGCATTCCTTTGATGATGGGGGCGCTGTTTTTAAGAAGTCCGTCGGTAAAAAAAAGGAAGGCTTTGCGTGGATGGCCCCCTAGATTCGCGATCGTACTTCTAGCCAGGAGGCTGCCGGCTTGGCGTGTTTCGGGCGCGGTCACATCGCTCACCGATCCAACCCCGAATTTAATTTCCTCCGAGCGAATGGCTAAAATAGCTACACCGCGGGAGGTAATGGATTCACTGAGGATGATCCCGGCGGTTGAACAGCCGATCACGGGAGTTTCCTCCCAGATCTCTTTCAGAGATGACAGGATTTCAGAAGAATTATAATGAATTGTATTAAAAACAAAAACTAAATCACTGGAAGATTGATTGATTTGTCTTTTGGCTTGGGCAGATGCCTCTCGAAGGGCCAAGAAAGTGTTGGGGTTTTGACTGAAACCAATACCAATAAAAGTCGCCATTGAAAGGCATTCTAATGATGATTGCGGGGGGTGTCAATAATTTTTGTTGACCTCGAGGGGGTTTGTGGTAATATTCTGCAAAATGGCCCCATCGTCTAGCCTGGTCCAGGACGTCTGCTTCTCAGGCAGAAAACACCGGTTCAAATCCGGTTGGGGCTACCAGTTCAATTCCCACCAACTTGCCAATACGCCTCGGTTTATGGCATACTTCAATTGGAGATTTCAGAAGGAGGTGGGAAGATGAAAAGGCTTATGATTTTGGTCTTAGCGTTGGCGTTTGTCGTGTCGATCGGTGTTGTAGCTTTTGCGTTGCCAGCACCCGTGGAGAAGTTAAAGGGCGGTTTTGTGGGCGTGATTAGCTCGCCTCTGGAAATCAAAGATTACACAGTAAGTGAATTCAAGGACTCGCATTATAATCCATTGGGTCTGGTAGGCGGATTTCTTAAGGGAACAGCATACATGGTTAAGAAGGCCGTTTCTGGTGTCTTGGATATTGTTACCTTTCCGATCAAATAGATCAGAGGGCGCCATTTATAAAACCGGGGTCATGGGATGATTCATCACCGACTCCGGTTTTATAATTTTATGTTGTTTAATCCCGGGGAGCACGATAAAATGACAAGGCATTTCAAAAAATTGGGACCAAATGCCTTCGGAAAACCATAAATACATCCTAGGAATCTCCGCCTTTTACCACGACAGCGCCGCTTGCCTCGTCAAAGACGGCGAAATCCTCGCCGCCGCGCAAGAAGAGCGCTTCACCCGCAAGAAACACGATTCCTCTTTTCCCACCAACGCCATTCGTTATTGTCTGCAAGAAGCCGGCATCAGTGCCCAAGATTTAACGTACGTCGGATTTTATGATAAACCATTTTTGAAGTTTGAACGGATCCTTTTGACCTATCTTTCGTTTGCCCCTTGGGGCCTACGTTCATTTTTGAAGGCCATGCCGCTTTGGTTGAAAGAAAAAATTTTTCTTAAAGAATTGATTCAGAAAGAACTTTCTTTCAACGGAGAAATCCTTTTTTGCGAACATCATCAGTCGCACGGCGCGTCCGCTTTTTTCCCGTCTCCTTTTCAAGAGGCGGCGGTTCTGACGATCGATGGGGTGGGCGAGTGGGCCACGACGAGTTTTGGGAAGGGACAGGGGAATCGACTGGAATTGCTCGGTGAGATCCATTTCCCTCATTCTTTGGGGCTCTTGTATTCCGCGTTTACTTACTATGTGGGTTTTCGAGTCAATTCGGGGGAATACAAACTCATGGGCCTGGCGCCCTACGGCGAGCCTAAGTATGTGGATGTGATTAAACGCGAACTCATCGATCTTAAAGACGACGGTTCTTTTAAGTTGAATATGAAATATTTTAATTACTGCGCGGGTTTGACTATGACGAATGCGCGTTTTCATGATCTTTTCGGCGGCCCGCCGAGGAAACCCGAATCAGGCTTGACCCAAAAAGATATGGATGTCGCTCGTTCGATTCAAGAGGTCACAGAAGAAGTGATGTTGAAGATGGCCAATCATGTTCAGAAAGTGACACAGATGGAAAATTTATGTCTGGCCGGTGGGGTGGCTTTAAACTGCGTGGGAAACGGCAGGATTTTGAGGGAGAGTAAGTTCAAGCGAATTTGGATTCAGCCCGCCGCCGGCGATGCCGGCGGGGCGCTGGGGACGGCACTCGGCATCTGGCATCAGTATCTCAACAACCCGCGCGCGGCCAATGGAGAGCATGATCGACAAAAAGGTTCGTACTTAGGGCCGAGTGAAGAGAAAGGAATCGAAGAGTTTATTCAAACCCGTCGGGTTGTTTGTGAAAAGTTTGATGAAAATCAATTGCCGCGCCACATCGCGAAGCAGCTCGCTGAACAAAAAATCGTGGGGCTTTTTCATGGACGCATGGAATTTGGGCCGCGGGCGTTGGGGGCGCGTAGTATCATTGCCGATCCCCGATCGATGGAAATGCAGTCGGTGTTGAATCTGAAAACAAAATTCCGAGAATCCTTCCGTCCGTTTGCGCCGAGCGTTTTAGAAGAAAAAACGCAGGAGTATTTTTGTTTGGATTCCAAGAGTCCGTATATGCTTTTGGTGGCGAAGATCACCGACGACAAAATCCGTAAAGAATCTTTCAACGAACAAAAATTGGGGATCGAACAATTAAGAGTGAAACGATCCGTGATCCCGGCGGTCACGCATATTGATTACTCAGCCAGGATTCAAACGGTTTCTAAAAAGACCAATCCATTTTTTTATCAGGTGATCAAAGAGTTTTTTGATTTAACCGGCTGCGCCGTCATCATCAACACCTCCTTTAACGTCCGGGGAGAACCGATTGTCTGTACGCCCCAAGATGCGTACCGGTCGTTTATGTGTACGAATATTGATTATTTAGTGATGGGGCCGTATTTATTTGATAAAATGAAACAATCTTCCCAGGGTGAATATAAACTCGAACAGATTTCGCGGATTTTGGATTAGCATGGACAAAGAACGAAAAAATCTTTTAGTTTTTGGTTACGGATGGGCCCTCATCTTGACGGTGATTGCGCTGCGATTATGGATAAAATATGGGATCAGCGCCTCCAAAATCGTTTTGTTGACGCTGGCTCTTTTATTTGTGCTGGTGAGCGCTTGGCGGATTCAGCTTTTAAAACCGGTTTATAAAATATGGATGGCCGTCGGGCATAAAATATCTTTCGTTGTATCGACGATCGTTCTCGGTGTTCTTTTTTACACGGTTTTTTCCATCACAGGTCTTGTTTTACGTCTGATGCGAAAGGATTTATTAAACCGATCCATCCAGCCGGAATTAAATTCTTACTGGCTGAGCCGGAAGGCTTCAACGGCCGATCCAGAAGGATTCAAACGGCAATTTTAAGGAGGGAGTTCATGTCCAAATTTTCGATCTTAAAAGAATTTTTGGAATTTTTAAGAGTTAGAAAACGTTACTGGCTCGCCCCGATCATTATCATTTTGGTTTTCTTAAGTTTCGTCATTGTGTTTATGCAGAGTTCCGCGGTGGCCCCGTTCATTTATACTCTTTTTTAATGCCGACGACAACCGTCAGACAAAAATTATCTTTAATCCTCCTCGGAATTTTTTCGACCCTCGTCCTTTTAGAAATTATTTTAAGGATCGGGGGTTTTCTTTTTACCTTGCATCAAGATTGGGGAAACCGTACGGCGCTCTCACAGGGTCATGATGAATTTAGGATTTTGTGTATCGGCGAATCCACGACCGCTTTGGGCGGCGAAGATTCTTACCCATCGCAGTTGGAAAATATTTTAAATCAATCAGGGTCAAAACAAAAATTTAAAGTGATCAATAAAGGACTCGTCTCTAAGACCTCGACGGATATCCTGGCGGGGTTAAACACGGATTTGGATCGTTATAAACCGGATCTGGTCATCAGCCTGGTCGGCGTCAATGATCCGCATAATGTTGAGCTTATGACGGAAAACGCCTGGCGTGTGGGGCTGGATCAATGCGTGCAGAAATTCCGGGTGTATCATTTTTTTAAATTGCTGGCGATGCATATAAGTCACCGGATCCAAGAAGCCAAAGACAGCAATATAGTTTCTTTGAAGCAAGGGAAGGTCGATTCTGCAATTGGCCCGCCGCAAAATTCGACGGATTTTGAATCCAGCAAGAAAATTGATTTTGAGAAAAGCGATCCGCAGAAAATTATTCAAGAAATGACGCGGCTACAAGGGTTATCCATTCATCTGCAGAATCAACTCAAGCAAAATCCCCAGTCGTCGAAGGAGCCGCAATTAGAAAATAAATTAAAGATTATTAATTTGCAGCTGTTGTGGTTCAAGATTTATTTGGGAGGCTATTACCGGGCGCACGGAGATTTCAGGCAGGCCCAAGATTATTTGCTGAAGGCCATGACACAGGATCCCCAAAATTATGCTTCGTACCTTGAGCTAGGACGGATATATCAAGAACAAAAGAATTACGCAAAGGCAATTGCTTTTCTGCAAAAGGCAAGAACTTTGATGCGGGATTCTAATCTGGCATTGCTTGAGTTGGGCCGCTGTTACGATAAACTCGGTCAATATGAAGAAACTTTTAAATTTTATAGATTGTTATTTGAGAAACATCCCTCGGAGTTTTGGGTTTATCCGGAAATCGGGACATGGTTTAAAACACACAATCACCCTGTACAAGCCCAGGAAGTTTTTTTGCGGGCGATTGAAATAAACCCGACGGATTATTCCCTTTACACCGAGCTCGCCGAAGTTTATGAGGCGCAGGGGAAAAATGATCAGGCGCGGATTTACCATACCCAAGCCGTTGCCGGACAAACCAAAACCAATGATTACTTACCGGTGACGATCCACAATTATAAAAGAATCGTTGATGCTGTTTTGTCCCGGGGAATTAAGTTGATCTGTATGCAGTATCCACGAAGAAGTATTCAACCGTTGAAAGATATTTTGGAGAATAAAAGTAAGATCATTTTTGTTGAGAACAAAGCTAACTTTGAAGCGGCCTTAAAGAACGCGGAGTATTCCCGGTATTTTTCCGATAACTTCGGCGGAGATTTCGGCCATTGCACCCGCCGGGGCAACGAGTTGATCGCGCGGAATGTGGCGCGGGTGATTGTGCAGGCGATTGGGGCCAGTCACTAAAGTGACTGGCCCCGGTTCGAGCTATCTCGATCTACCAAAATGGCAGATCAAGTTTTTTAATTTTTCGCGCGAGTTTTATCCCACCCAATTCTCACCCAAACTTCGGCACTGAATCGCCTCTGCAATATGTTCATCGACGGAAAATACGTTTGACCAACACAGAATAGTACTACATATTAATAATGTAAGATATAAAATACTTGACATACATTTTATATGTAGTATACTTTTTACAAAGAGGAGGATAAAATATGACCACGACCACTGTAACGACCAAAGGACAAATTGTGATTCCTTCCCGGATGCGTCGAAGACTCAATATCAAAAACGGCACAAGACTTTCTATCGAAGAGAAAGGAGACCAGCTCATCTTGCAGCCGTTGACGGAGGATTATTTTAAAAAAATGGCAGGCATAGCCAGCGCAAAAGGGAAAGGGGTCAGCGCTCTTTTAGAAGAACGCGCTAAAGAAAAGGAAAACGAGGATAAAAAATGGCCAAAATCTTAGACGCATCCGCCCTGGTGGCCTATTTATGGAAACAGTCCGGCTATGAAAAAGTGCAGGACATGCTCAGTAAGGCAGCCGGGAGTGAAAGAAATCTGCTTATGGCAACAGTAAATTTTGGGGAGGTTTATTATTTGCTTATCCGGGATCACGGTTTTGATGATGCCAATAAAATTTTGAAAATCATTGAAACTCTGCCGATTGATTTTGTAGAAGTTGACATGGAATTAACAAAACAGGCGGCTATTTATAAAGCCGCCAAAAAATTTCCCTATGCCGATTGCTTTGCCGCCGCACTGGCGAAGATTCATAAAGGAGAGGTTGTCACGGCGGACAAAGATTTCAAGTTGATTGAGAATGAGGTGAAGGTGGTTTGGGTGATTTAAAAGCAAAACAGAAGGGTGGCAAATGGATCGAGAAAAAATTTTAAGATTAAAAGCTGTGGAATTAAGTAAATATGAAGATGTTGATCTTGATCATTTGGTTGTGTATGCAATAGGACAATTAGAGAGAATAGGAGCGGAATTATCCCTCGAAAACGTGGTTGTGGCCAGTTTTAAGTTATTCCCTCAAAAATTTTCATTATTAGGCTTTCCTGATTATCCCGATGCAAATAGAGTAGTAAAACGTCTTTGGGATTTTACCTCTAAAAAAACTAAAAAACCATGGTTGGGTGGAAAAATTCGACAAGGATTTGTCATAACAGAAAGGGGGCGAGCGCATATAAAAGAGGCAGGAGATATTTTAGAAGGGCAGTTTCGGGTAGTGAAAAAATCCCCCTCGCAGACAAGAAGGGAAGAATTACTTTTGAAGGAAGTAATGTTATCCCCTGCGTATTTAAAGTTTGTTGAGAAGAAAAATGATTTGATTTCGGAGGGAGACCTTTGCTATCTGCTACAGGGCACATTGGATTCAGATCGGGTAATGTTGAAAGAGAATTTCTCTGTATTACGAAATTATGCTATTGAACTTAAACGAGAAGATCTTTTAGTTTTTTTTGATTGGTTAGAACAGCGTTTCAAAGAATTTTTGGGTATTGAGAAAAAATGAGGGAGGCATCATGGAACAAGGGATAATTGAAGTCGATCCTAGGCATACTGTTCGGCGTATAAAAATCGCAATGCAAGGGAATGCAATACGTGCTTTAGTGGAATTAATTACCAATGCTGATGATAGTTATATTAGATTGGAAGAGGGACAACAAGAATCAAAGGGAGAGATAGATATTATTTATAAAAAAGATGGCTATTGTGGGATTTTTGCCGTACGGGATTATGCTGAAGGTATGTCCATTGAGGATGTGCGAAATAATTTTAAACGGTATGGAGCAGCGACTAGTGGTCTGAAGACAGGGAAAGGAGTTCGCGGTTATTTTGGACAAGGGGCGAAAGAGGCCTTGGCGGGGATGGTGGAAGGGCGAATTTGTACTTTTAAGGATAAACAATTTGTAGAATGCAAGATTTTTATTAGAGATGACGAACCCAGGTATGAGATTAGTGATTCGATGTCTGGTACTAACAGGATAAGAAGCGAACACGGAATCTACGCCAATGGGACAATAGCTTATTTTAAAGCGGACCCACAAAAATCGGGATGCAAGGTTCCTCGTCTTGACACAGTGCACCAACAATTAGCAAATAATGCCTTTCTTCGTAAAATCATGACGAGTCCTCGCAGGAAAATATTTCTACTCGATGCCGATACAGAAGAACGTCGTCAGATACGCTATACGATGCCACGAGGTAAGGAAATCATGAATCAAGATTTTATTATTTCCTATGGCAAATATGGGAATTTTCCAATTCATTTTGTCCTTTTTCGGGCTGATAAAGAACTTATCCAGACAGGGGATGACCGTGATGGTGGATTACTTCTAGTGGATGATAAGAATGCGGTTTTAGGTATATCTTTATTCAAATACGATAATGAGCCTCTGGCGGCACGGTTTTTCGGTGAGGTCAGAATTGATCGGTTTCGGGAATTATTGAAAAAAGAAGAGGCGGTGCTCAATGAAGAAAGAGATGGTCTTACCGCCCGCCATCCCTTTTGTCAAAAATTCATTGCAGAGATCGAAAGACGCTTGGAATTAAATGTTCAAGAAGAAAAGGCCCGTAAACAAAGAGAAGAACAGAGTAAATTTGACCGAGAAGAGACAAATCGTTACAGGAAGGCATTTTCTATTTTGAATAAAATTGCGGAAGAGGAAGCAGAGGAGATTATTAATTTAGGACAAGATTTAACAAAAGAAGAGGAGCTTCCTCCGAACGGTTTTTGTTTATATCCTTCTTCTGCCGAGATAACCGTTGGGAAACGTTATAATTTTGAACTTAGGGTTAATACAAAGGTGGTGAACAGAGGTTCAAACGTTAAAATAGTATCATCTAATCCCCAAATTCGTGTGATAACAACTGAAACTAAGTTGTCAGTTGATGACAAGGGCGAAAGCGGAGATATTTTGCATAAATATATCACCATTGAAGGACTCGAACCTAACATGGATGGTGTTATCACTGCTTCTGTAGGGAATAAATTGTCGCAGGCTAGAGTGCACGTGGTCGTCCCGGAAAAAGAATTTTTGTATGATGATCAAGGTATGGTTTTTTCGCCGGGAAATATAACCTTGCGCCCTAACCAGGCTCGGAAGGTCAGCTTATTTGTTTATATTAAAATGATTGAAGGGGGAAGTGAAATTAAAATTTCGTCCAATAATGATACGGTGCATGTTTCGAAAGAAAAAATTATTATCAACGAATATGATGCTATCAAAAATGTTGCGAAATACGAAATTGAAGTATGGGGTGATGGGCCGGGTCAAGATGCTTGGATCACTGCCGAATTTGACCCCGCACACGTTGCACTCTTAGAAGTTAAAGTGCGGTCAAAAGAGCCGGAAGATGAGAAAAATAGGCAGGGGATGTTTAGCGATCCAGATTTCGATGTGGAAACACAGCAGCCACTTCTGAGAAGCTCGTATAGTAAAACAACTGGAAAGATTACGATTTATATCCACTTCCCATCTGTTAAGCATTATTTGGGAGAGAACAATCAATATAGGAAGACTTTGGTAGGACAAGTCTTCATCGCCGATTTAGTGTCTGAAAGATGCTTTTGGGAGATTGCACGGGAGAAAGTGGAAAAGAGTGGTGTGCTTATTAGAGCGGAAGGAAAGTGGGATAAAATCCAGAGGGAAGCGAATGAATTATCGCGTAAATATGGAAAAAAATACATGAGGCTTTGGTAGATCAAGGGGTTTTGAAAAATCATCTATCTTTTCGTTGAAAAATTCGTTTTTAAAAGAGACGAGTTATCTAACATGAAACCAATTCCAAGGACACACGACTGGACCCGAATTAGTTAAGGTTATGGCGTGCGGCACCGGAATTAAATTTAGAAAGATGGGTCGAGGAAGCCATCTCTATTCGGGAGAACTATTGACAGATGGAAAATAAGCAAAAACATTTAGAGTTTATACAGACAGTCATCAATCGAATGGCCGGTAATTCGTTTTTGTTAAAAGGATGGGCGATTACATTGGTGGCGGCCATTTTTGCTTTATCGGCTAAAGACACAGATCGCGCCTACATCCTTATTGCTTATTTTCCGATTATTATTTTTTGGATTTTGGATGGATATTTTTTTTCGCAAGAGCGGCTATTTCGCGATCTATATGATGATGTGAGAAAACTTGACGAGAAAGACATTGATTTTTCGATGGACACGAGAAAGTATAAAAAGAATGAGCGTAATAGCTGGGTATGTTCAATCTTTTCGCCGACACTCCTCTGGTTTTATCTTTCTCTGATTGTCGTAATGCTAGTTATTATGTGTTTAATCAATTAGACAAAAATTTATGTCAAGAAAAATATTTGTAAGCTATAAATACGGAGATGCCAGTGTTCGGCCTTTGCCAAACACCTATGACACGAGGGTTAGGCATTATGTTGATTTGTTGCAAGCATGCTTGGACGCTAACGACCATATAAACAAAGGCGAGGATGACGGAGAGGATATGAGCGGATTTAAGGATGAAACAATCGCCTCTAATTTGCGGGATAAAATTTACGACAGTTCTATCACATTGGTTTTGATTTCAAAAAATATGAAGGATATTTATGCGTCCGAGGAAGACCAATGGATACCTTGGGAGATTTCATACTCCCTCAGAGATAAAACAAGGGAAGATCGGACAAGCACTACGAACGCTGTTTTAGCAGTAGTTATTCCTGATGAAAATAATAGCTACGAATACTTTATTCAGAACTCAAATTGTCCATATTGCAATACCATCACATGGAGAACAGATAAGCTATTTGGAATTCTTGGAAAAAATATGTTCAATAGGAAGCAACCAAAGAAAATGAGATGTACGAGTGGTGTCTGTAGTCGGGAGCCTCACACTGGCAATGACCATTCGTACATTCACCCTGTTAAGTGGGACGATTTTATCTCTAACATAAATGCATACATCGGCATTGCGACAGGGATGAATGAGAATATTAATGATTATAATATTGTGCAAACCGTTTAACTTTTCCCTGTCGCCGCCAAAATTTCCGTCCGGCCAAGCGAGGGCATGGTGGAAGGGGGGTGTGGACGAAAAATTCTGCGTACCTCATTTAAAATACGCACAGCCTCAATACTTAACGGAAAGGTTGAATAGAGCATGAAATCCAATTTGATTTTTGATAAAGCATACAAGATCTGGCTTGCAGTCCACATGTCCCCAGAACCCTATAGAACCCTCGTGTTCAGTTCGCGAAAGTATGCCAATTGTGGACGGCCGTCAACAATTCAGCTGAAGCCCTTTTCGTAAACTTATTACAATCTCCGACGATAAAAAGCGCGCGCAATTAGAAAAGGCACTTTGGGGACGGGCGTTTAAGTTGATTTCTTACCGCACATGAAACCCGATCGGATTTTTTGGCTTCTCGGGTGGGCTGAGAATCTTTTTTATGGCATCGAAGACTACCTTGAACTGATGATCATATTTCTTTTCCATCGTTTCGATCTTCTCCCGTAAATCCCGGTGTTCGATCATTAATTTTCGTAATTTTGTAAATGTGCGCATGATCTGGATGTTTACTTCAATAGCACGTTGGCTATTCAAGACACTGGAAAGCATCAAGATTCCGTGTTCTGTAAAGGCATAGGGCAATTTACGGGTACCGCCCCAACTTGAAGTGCCAAAATGGCGCTTCAAATTTTCAAACTCCGATCGCGTAATATATAAAAGAAAATCCGAAGGAAATCGACCAATATTTCGACGGACTTGACGGGTCAATTGTTTAGTTTCAACTCCATATAATTCCGCTAAGTCACGATCCAATATAACTTTTTTCCCCCGAATAAACAAAATTTTACTTTGAATGACCTCTTTGGGAATTATTATTTTTGAATTTATTTTTTTAGTCATTTTTTATGCTCCTTTTGAGGGGTTGCAACTGATCGCAATTTACGATCAGTTCATTCTCCATGGTTATGTCTCCTTATGGTTGTGATGTCCGGTTTTATTTAACATGAAACCCAATCGGGTTTTTGGGCTTCGGCGGCGGTTCCAACAGTTTTTTGATAGCATCAAAGATCACTTTGAATTGATAATCGTATTTTTTCTCCATTCCTTCTATCTTTCGCTTTAGCTCTGCGTTGCCGGTGAGCATTTCGCGCAACCTTGAAAAAGTTCGCATGATTTCGATATTGACCAATATGGCTCTTTTACTATCAAGGACACTGGAGAGCATTAATATTCCATGTTCCGTAAAAGCATAAGGTAAATATTTGGCGTGTTGGCCACGCTTTAAGGTCACATTTTGTGACCTTAAAGATTTGGATTCGTTTTGGGTCAGTTGGAACATAAAGTCTTCAGGGAAACGCTCCATATTGCGCTTAACCGCCTGATTAAGGGCTTTAGTTTCAACGCCATAAAGTTTTGCCAGATCCCGATCGATCATCACTTTTTTTCCTCTCAGGAAAAATATTTTGTTCTCGACGATTTCCTGCGCGACAATAATTTTTGTTTTCATAGGTTACTCTCTTTCTTTACCTCACCCAATTCCTATCCAAATTCCGATACTGAATCGCCTCGGAAATATGTTCGGGAAGAATTTCTTTTGTTGAAGCCAAATCCGCAATCGTTCGGGCCACTTTTAGGATTTTATCGTACGCCCGGGCTGAGAGTCCGAGTTTTTCAATGGCTGCTTTCAGGAGCCCCTTCGATTCCTCAGAGACGGGACAAAAGTGTTTGATCTGTCGGTGGCTCATCTGGGCATTGCAAAAGATGGAAGACCCTTTGAACCGTTCCCTTTGAATTCCGCGGGCCTCACTTGTCCGGGCTTTGATCTCTTGAGAGGTTTCCTGCGGTTGATGGTTGAGAAGCTCGAAAGGTTTCAGAGAAGGGACTTCCAGATGAATGTCGATTCGGTCTAACAGCGGGCCGGAAATTTTCGCGATGTATTTTTGAATCTGGAGAGGGTGACATTGACAATTTTTTTGAGGAGCCCCCAACCATCCGCACGGGCAGGGGTTCATCGCGGCAATCAACATAAATTTCGACGGAAAACGAATGGTTTTAACCGCCCGGGAAATGGTGACGTAGTGATCTTCCAGCGGCTGACGCAAGGCCTCCAGTCCGCTACGGCTGAATTCCGGCAGTTCGTCCAGAAATAAGACGCCGTGATGGGCTAAAGTAACCTCTCCGGGTCTCGGAATCGATCCTCCTCCCACCAACGCCACCTCCGAGGCGGTATGATGGGGAGAACGAAACGGGCGCGCATTCATCAATCCGTTTTCCGGCGCCAGGAGGCCCATGATGGAATGGATTTTTGTTGCCTCTAGTGATTCTTCGGAGGTCATATCGGGAAGAATGGAGGGCAGACGTTTGGCGAGCATGGTTTTCCCGCTTCCGGGCGGGCCGATCAATAGGACGTTGTGGCCGCCGGAGGCGGCCACTTCTAAGCCGCGTTTCACATGCGCTTGACCTTTCACATCATTAAAGTCAATATCATACACAAAGTTTTTTTTGACCAGGGAATCCACTTTCATAGGGAGGACGGCCTCTGGATTTTGTAACAGGTTAACTGCTTCTAATAAGTTATTGACTGGATAAATGGGGATGTGGCTGTTGAGGGCCGCTTCTTGGGCGCTTAAAGACGGGACGATCAAGCCTTTGAACTGCTTTTGAGACATATGTAAAGCCACACAGAGCGATCCGCTAATGGGCTGAACCTTTCCATCCAGCGAAAGTTCTCCTAGAATGACGAATTCTTCCAAACGCTTTGGATCCATCTGATCCGTTGCCGCCAAAAGTCCGAGCGCGATCGCCAGATCAAAGCTGGGACCTTCTTTCTTGATATCTGCCGGGGACAAGTTGATGGTGATCCTCTCCGCGGTAAATTTGTAACCGCTGTTTCTGATCGCCGATCTCACCCGTTCCTTGCTTTCTTTCACCGCATTATCCGGCAGTCCTACAATGACCGTTGAAGGAAGTCCGCGGGAGACATCTACTTCGATTGTGAGCGGATAGGCATCCAGACCACAGATTCCGAAACTATACACTTTGGCTAACATGAAGTTTTTGAAGGGAAGCCTGAAAGGGTTTTTGTAGGAGACACCAAAGCCCTGGGGGAATGTGGGGATCCGCCTTAAAGGCGGAGCAAAAGAACCTTGCTTTTTTAGGGCCTCAGTTTATAATGTAACCTAACATATTTTCTTTTAAAGGTCAAATTTTCTTTCGATCGTGAACAATTTCTTCCCAGCAATAACTCATAATAAGATTCTTATCATCACTTTATCGGTATGGACTATTGCCCAGTGCCTTAAAGTGGTCTTGGGGGTTATTCGCGAAAAACGATTCGATTTTAGGTGGTTTATCGGAACCGGCGGTATGCCCTCCAGTCATGCGGCCGGCGCCGCTGCCTTAGCCGCCACCTGTGGGAAGGAATATGGATTTGACTCCGTGATTTTTGCCTTGGCAGCTGTCTTTGCGATGGTCACGATGTTTGACGCGCAGGGTGTGCGGCGTGCCACAGGTCAGCAGGCCGAAATCTTAAACAAGATCATGGAGGATATCTACTGGAAAGGAAAGATTGAGGCCGATCGCCTCAAGGAACTCATTGGCCACTCCCCCATTCAAGTTTTTATGGGCGCGGTCCTAGGCCTTACGCTGGCGATTATGTTATGGTAAAGGAGATTTGCTATGAATAAAAAATGGTTGATCGCCGGGATAGGACTGATCGTTGTTGCCGCAGTTTCCGTGACATTCTTCAAAGGAAAGAAATCACGCGCCGTGTCTTCGGATAGGCAGGTTGAAACCACAAAATTCAACGCCTCTTCCATAAAAAATCCTAAGAAATTATATGAAATGGCCTCCTCCCTGGAAAAAAGTCATGAGCTCTTAAAGGCGCAGGAATTCTATGAAGAGCTTCTTTCCAATTTTCCCGATTACCCCAGGATCGAAGAGGTTCAGCAGAAATTGGAACAGCTCAATTTAGAAATCATCACCTCTAATTCTCAATCCCCCAAAACAGTTCTTTGTGAAGTCCAAGTTGGAGACACTTTGGGGAAGTTAGCCAAGAAATACGGCACCACCATTGAATTGATTAAGAAGAAAAATAATTTAAGCGGCGATGTCATTCGGGTCGGCCAAAAATTGTATGTCTGGACAGGAAGTTTAAATATTTTTGTCGATAAATCACAGAACATTCTTATTCTTAAAGACGGCGATCAAGTGCTGAAGGTTTATAGCGTGGCCACCGGCGCTAACAATACCACACCCGTCGGCACTTTCAAAATCACCAGTAAATTGGTTGATCCGGTGTGGTTTAAAGCCGGAGCGGTGATCCCTCCCGAAAGCCCACAAAATGTTTTAGGCAGCCGCTGGATGGGTTTTGATCTTGCCGGTTACGGTATTCATGGAACGGTTGAGCCCGATAAGATGGGCCAGCAGGTCACCGCCGGTTGTGTGAGGATGCGCAATGAAGACGTGGAACAGATATTTGATCTGGTTCCGGTCGGCACATCAGTGACTATTATCGATTAATTCCAACAAACAATTTCAGTTTAAATGGTGATTATGAGCGGATTAGATTTTGAAAAACCTATTGTTGAGCTCGAACACAAGATTAATGAATTAAAAAATTTTGGTTCGACTAAACAGGTCAACTTAGTTCCGGAAATCAAGAAACTCGAGCAAAAACTCGAGAAGATGAAGTCGGAAATTTACAATCATCTGACTCCTTGGCAAAGAGTTCAAATTGCCCGGCACCCTCATAGGCCGTATACGCTGGATTATATCCGGATGATCACCACCGATTTTATTGAACTGCGCGGCGACCGGCTTTTTGCCGATGATTTAGCGTTGATTGCCGGTTTTGCCAGGATGAATGGCGACAAAGTTTTGATTCTCGGCCATCAAAAAGGGCGCGACACCAAAGAAAATCTGCTGCGTAACTTCGGATGCGCCCATCCCGAGGGATACCGCAAGGCAATGCGCCTGATGCGCCTCGCAGAGAAATTCCGTTTGCCTATCGTGATTTTGATCGATACACCCGGGGCTTATCCGGGGGTGGGCGCGGAAGAACGGGGCCAGGCCCAGGCGATTGCCGCGAATCTTCGGGATATGATGAAACTCGCTACTCCCATTGTGGCCACTATCATCGGGGAAGGCGGAAGCGGCGGGGCGTTGGGGATCGGGGTGGCGGATCGGATGTGTATCTTACAAAACGCGTATTATTCGGTGATTTCGCCCGAAGGGTGTGCCTCCATTTTATGGCGAAACAGTATCAAAGCACCCGACGCGGCGAAGGCTTTACAGCTTACGGCTGAGGATCTTATAAAATTTGGCATTGTGGATGAAATTATTCCCGAACCCTCCGGTGGCGTCCATCGCGAGCCGGAAACCGTTGCTGCCAGCCTCAAGAAAGCGATCATCAAGCACATCAAAGAATTGTTTTGTGTTTCTCCCAAAGATCTTCTGGAAAGCCGCTATAAAAAATTTCGTCAGTTCGGCGAATTTGCCGTCGATCCTGCGCTTTCAAAAGCTTCTTGAGTCATTAAATTTATGATGAAAAGTGAATTACAACACAAAGAAGATATCCGAAATTTATCCTACGAAGAACTGGTTAAGTACTTTGGAGGGATCGGAGAAAAACCGTTTCGGGCAGCGCAGATTTTTGAATGGATTTATCAGAAAAATGCTTGGGTCTTTGATGCCATGACCAATCTTCCCAAAGAGCTTAGGGAACGCCTGAAGCAGGATTTTAATTTACAGCCTAATACCATTGCCCAAAAGATGGTTTCAGAGGAAGGGACCACCAAGTTTTTGTTTGACCTTCATGACCATGAGAAAATCGAAAGTGTCCTTATTCCGACGGAAACACGCACAACCGCGTGCATCTCAACACAGGCCGGATGTAAATTTGGCTGCAGGTTTTGCGCCAGCGGGATTGGCGGCTGGTCGCGCAATCTAAGTTGTGCCGAGATCGTGACCCAGGTTTTGCAGGTTAGGGAAGAATCATTAAAACATGAAAGACCATTGTCGAATATCGTTTTTATGGGAACCGGCGAGCCGTTGGACAATTTTCAAAATTTAATGAAAGCCATCCGCATTATTAATTCCGATAAAGCCATCAATATCGGCGCCCGCCACATCACCATTTCCACCGTCGGGCTCGTGCCTAAAATCAAAGAATTAGTTAAAGAAAATATTCAAGTTGAACTGGCTGTTTCGCTGCACGGCTACGATGATGAATCCAGAGGCGTTCTCATGCCCGTGAACAAAAAATATCCCATTGAAGAATTGATACAAGCCTGCCGGGAATATATTCAAAAAACCAACCGACAAATTACTTTCGAATATATTTTAATCAGGAATCTTACCTGCACGGAAAAAGCAGCTCAGGCTTTAGGAAAATTATTAAAGGGAATGATTTGTAAAATGAATTTGATTCCTTACAATCCCGTCTCAGAATTCGACCACGAACCCCCAACCAAATTAGAAATGCTCGCCTTCAAAACCCGTCTTTCAGAATTAGGGGTTCACGCAACTATTCGTATGCCGAGGGGAAGAGATGTTGCGGCAGCCTGCGGACAATTAAGACATGCGCATTCTTCTAAATAGGAAGAATTTGATATTTATATTGCAATAATTTAACATATATGTTAAATTTTAAGCATGAAATTCAGTCTTTTCCTCCAAAAAGTACAAGGATTTCCGGTAGTCGATATGAAAGTCCTGCCCTCCGAAGACAGGAATTCTCTGTCGCTCAAAGTCCAGATCAGCCGATGGGTCAAATCCGGCAAAGTAATTCAACTTAAAAGAGGCCTTTATTTGCTGGCTGAGCCGTATCGTAAAGTCTCCCCCTCCGAGTTTTATATCGCCGGTGTCTTAAAAAGTCCTTCGTATATCAGCTTAGAAAAAGCCCTGGAATATCACGGCCTCATTCCAGAAGCTGTTACTGTGTTCACTTCCGTTACAACCAAGCGGCCGGAAAGCTTCGCAACGCCAGCGGGCCGTTATGAGTATCAGCATGTTAAGCCGTCTCTTTTTTGGGGATATACTTCTTTAAATATCAACGGGCAAACCGTTTTTATGGCGACACCGGAAAAAGCGCTGTTGGATTTTTTTTATTTAAAGTACGTTAAAGTTTCTTTGGATTATTTAAAAGAAATGCGCCTGCAGAATGTCGAGGATATTAAAGTTAAAAGATTATTGGAATATGGAAGACGTTTTCAAAAGAAAGGTCTTAAGGAGACAGTCAAATTATTGGAACGATATATTAAAGACCAGAAGAAAGGGGCAAAACAGCTGTGAAAGATTATTGCTTGGAATTGGCCGCCGCACAAAAATCCAGCGCCGGGAAATATAACGCCATACGCGAATATCTGCAGGCATACGTGCTAAGGATTATGCATGGCCGCAATGTTTTTCAATCAACCGCCTTTGTCGGGGGCACGGCTTTGAGATTTTTATATGATCTGCCGCGTTTTTCGGAAGACTTAGATTTTTCATTGCACAAAAAGCCAGGCACTACTTTTGTTGATTTGATGAACATGATTAAACAAGAATTAATTTTAGCCGGTTATGAAGTGAATGTGATTTACGATGAAACCAGGACTGCTCAATCCGCTTTTGTAAAATTTGAAGGGTTGATGTATGAGGCAAAACTTTCGCCTCTAAAGAGTCAAAAATTTTCGATTAAAATCGAAATCGACACCAAGCCTCCGAAAGGAGCTGTTTTAACAACACACATCGTCAATAAGTTTTTTCCCATTGCTTTTTTGTCCTACGATTTGCCGTCGTTATTGACGGGAAAAATTCACGCGCTTTTAAGTCGAAAGTACACGAAAGGCAGAGATTATTTTGACATCGCTTGGTATTTGTCCAGGTTTAAGACACTCTCCCCCAATTTTAAACTTCTCCATAATGCTTTAATCCAAACCGGATATACAAAAGAAATACCTGATGAGAATAATTGGCGGAAATATTTAAGCGACGCGGTTAAGAAATCCGATTGGAAAACCGTTCACAAAGATGTGGTCAATTTCCTTGAGAATTCTCAAGACATGGATATTTTTACGAAAGAGAATGTGTTGAAAATCATAACGAAAACTTATTGATTCGGCGGGTGTTTTTTGCCCATCCGCTGCATGAGTTGTTGCATTTTAGGGTCTTGTAAAAGCATTTGGACTTTCGGATTGTTTTTAATCTTTTCGGGGTCATAACTCATGATGGTATTGACGAAATCCGGGTCTTTGAGGATTTCCATAAATTTAGGATCTTGAGTGAGCCCTTGAATACTCGACATAACTTCCGGATCAGCCATCATCTGCTGCTGGAGGGCCGTGGCTTGTCCTTTAAGCGGTTGGGAGGGATTTGAGGGTGATGCGCTGGCCTCGGACGTGGATATCGGTTGAATGCCTGTATTCGAAATACTCTCCACATCACGATCCGCCACATTGATTCTTCCGAAATGAGTTGTCTCAATGGAATACATGTTGTCCTGGACACCGACTAGCTTTCCTTTGATCTTTGTCCCGTCTTTGAGGATGATGGTTTTTAGATTTTGACTGACTTGATCGGAAGATTGCGGTGAAGGTTGGGCGAAGAGGGTTGCGGCTGAAGCGATGAAGATGAAGGCGACTAGACAGAAATGCGACATTTTTTTTATTAACATTAAAGTCTCCTCCTATGTTAAAAATTAATTGATTCTACTCAACTGCTATTTAATAAGCACCTTGAGGCACTAATTTATAACTTGCAAAGTCTTCAAAGACCCATTTGTTTTTAAGCGTATTAT